>Ga0334884_1002864_pt1 | contig 20863 bp, 14 predicted proteins | sample GraSluR1_MG_7_FD_207215 | JGI IMG/M metagenome (GOLD analysis project Ga0334884, IMG submission 207215) | Sludge microbial communities from methane-producing bioreactor in Wageningen University, Netherlands - Granular Sludge_12_05 R1 | ecosystem: Engineered > Bioreactor > Anaerobic >...
TTTACATACGAACTCATAGACGATTTCCTTGCCTTATGTTCAGCCCTTCGCAGAAACACATTCTAACGCTTTGCTGCTATGGCCTCTGCTGACTCCTTCCCCTTCAGCCGCACCTCACGATACGGGTTACCCAGCGGGCATAGGGACAGGCCTCCCCGGATAAGAGCGTTGTCTTTCCCTCCATCTATCCGCCTCATTTACTGCCATAGCCTTCGACGGTAAGGACTTCGATTTAAGGGGCAATCTCGTCCAACTATGACAGCCTTTTATGAGATTCGTGTACCTCAGACCGGAGGTTTGCCGCCGGCTTCCTTCAGATTCCGCTTCGCGGCGGACACCCTTGCCTTAAGCTAATGACGGCTGCCGCCTTCGTCACTCGGGACTTTCACCCTATAGAACAACGCCCATGCCGGGCGTACCCCTAAAGTTAATATATAAAGTTATTCACAACATAATCACAACATAAAAAAAACTATCGTTATATTGAGCAAGAACTATCGTTATATTGAGCAAGAATTATCGTTATATTGAGCAAGAACTATCGTTATATTGAGCAAGAATTATCGTTATATTGAGCAAGAAAACAAGGTGTTTTTGCAGTATTCATGTAGGTTTATTTTTTGTGTAACATTATTAACGTGTACATTAACGTACATAACAACAACATAAAAAGTTATCAAAGTTTTTTACAAAGGATTTATATAATAAAAAAAGAAATTTATTTTTGTTGTTGTTTATTATATTTGGAGAAAAAAACAATGGATAAAACAAACAAAAACTTATTATCTGATATTGTTATAGGTAAAGACGAGATGAACCTTATTGAATTTCCCTTCACCTTACTTTCTAAACAAAATAAAAACAAACAAAAAACAATTGAAATATCTGAGAACTTTGTAGACGAAAAAGGTAAACAGAAAAAAAGAGAATGGATCGTAACAGGTTCAGATAAATTTGGACTTCCATTAGCGCAAGATAATGATGTGTGGATTGGACTTCTTCAAATAGGCAAAGAACAAGGGTTTAAAAGTCCTTTTATAAAATTTTCTAGATACAATCTTTTAAAAATAATGGGTTGTAGTCCTCAAGGTAGAAACTACTGTCGTATTGAAGAAGCATTAGATAGATTAAAAGGAACCAGTATAAAAGCAAAAAATGCATTTTATGATAATTCAAATAAAGGTTATATCACATTAAGTTTTGGATTAATTGAAAGTTATAGATTATTCAATCCAACAGAAAAACAAAAAATAGATAAGAATTTACAACCATTAAGTTTTGTCCGAATAAATGAAGCAATTTTTAATTCAATAAAATCAGGATATATAAAGAATATCAATACTAAAACATATTTTTCACTAAAAAAATATGTAACAAAGCGATTGTATCGTTATTTAGATAAAAAACGATACAATAATAAAAAACAATTTGAAATAGAATTATTTAGATTAGTAGAAAAGCACTTAGGAATGACAAAATATAAGTATTCTTCTGAAATAAAAAGAAGATTAAAATCTGCACACGAGGAACTAATTAAAATTGGCTTTCTTAAATCTGTTAATTATCTTTCAACCGCCGATGGAAATTCTATAAAAGTTGTTTATGTTTTTAACGAAAAAGAAAAATATTTAAACAAATCAAACAATACTTGTCAGATAGATACTAAAACATATCAAATATCACATGATACAAAAAAAGAAATATTAATAATGCTAATAGAGATTGGTATCAGTGAAAAAGTAGCTAAGAAGCTTATTGAAGACTTTCCTATAAATTATCTTAAAAAACAAATTGAAGCTTTGCCGTATCGTAAAGCAAATAATCCAGCTGCTCTCCTAGTTCGTTCAATAAAAGAAAACTGGACATCTCCTGTTGAATTAAAAAATGAAATTAAATATAAAGAACAAACTAAAGATATAAAAATAGAGAAAAACAATGAGAGTTACTATAATATAGAACGTCAGCAGAAAATAAAGGATTATTTAATGAGTCTATCGATAGAAGAACAAGCAGAATTAAAAAAAGAAGCAATAGATCAGGCAAAAAAAGATGGTGGAGATGTTATAAAGAAATTTGGTGTTAATGAAGGAATGTTAAACGCGTATATTTTTATGTTAGCTGAGAATAAATTGAATGGGTATAATAGATCCCATTTTATTGAAGTCGGACGGCTTGATCGTTAACCGAAAAACAGTTGTGAAGCATACGCGGGATAGTTATTGAAGTAATATATTCGTAGGTGAATTTAAGCAAATGAGATTAATGATATAAGGAAATATTAATGAAATTATCGGAAAATATAAATGCATACACTTTTTTTCTTGATAATTTAGATTTATTTTCTGATTTACAAAAAGAAGAAAGTATTAGACTACCTATTCCTGATATTAAAAATAAAAATAATAAAAAAGAATACAGCTCATTGATTTATATAAAAAAGAACAACAATGAAAAAATTCCTCTTGTTATAAAAAATGAAAAAGAAGAAAACGAATTAATGTTTAATGTCAAAGAATATTTTCAGTTAATAATAAAAGAAAATTATTACAAATTTCCAAAGTCATTTATAATACCCGGAAACTCAGGATATCAATTTATACCTTCCAATGTTAGACATAAAATTTTTAAAAAGATTGTAGAATTATCATTATTTATAGAAAATAAGATAATCAATAAAAACAATCATATATTTCCCAAATGGCCTATAGATATATCTTTAGAAATGCTGTGGATAATATTAGAAAAATTTTTTCCAGGATGCACAGGTTTACAAAGATTTACTTGGCCTAAACACAAAAAATCAGCAGTAGCTTTGACTCACGATGTCGAGTCAGAAAAGGGACAATTTATTGCTGATGAAATTGCCAATATTGAAGAAGCAGAAGGATTTAGATCTTGTTGGTATTTTTCAACCCATACATTTAAAATAGATCATAGCCTAATAAAACGACTTCATCAGGCAGGGCATGAAATTGGCAGTCACGACGCATATCATGATATGTGTACAGCTTTTTTAAATAAAGACAAAAGAAACAAAAGACTTAAAATAAGCCGTGAATATATTAGAGATTACTCACCTAATATTTGCGGTTATCGATCTCCAGGTCTAGTGCGAACAAGAGAGTTGTTTATGGATTTGTCTAAATATTATACTTATGATTCAAGTGTTCCGGATACAGAATGGGTGCCAGGGTTAAGAAAAGAAGGAGGATGTTTATCTTTTTTTCCTTTTTTTCGAGATGATATTTTAGTTTTGCCAGTTACTATGCCACAAGATATAATACTTTATCTGCATAATTATTCTTTTCCAAAAATATTTGAACTTTGGAAGTTAAAACTATCTTTAATACATGAATTTGGAGGAATGGCTATGCTAATAACTCATGTTGAACCACATCTTGGAGCTAATAAAAAATTTCTTAATTATTATAGAGATTTCTTACGTTATATAAAAAATATTAATAATATATGGATAGCGCTGCCAAAAGACATAGCTAAACACTGGTTAGATTCATTTAGTTATTACAAACATAATTTAATAAATTAAAAATAGTCTAATGAAAATCTCAAATTTTAGATATTAAATCTAAGAAAGATATAACTTCCTCTAAAGATATGAAACTCATAAAAGATTATTTTTATTGAAAAAACCAACAGCTATTTCTTTCTAATACTAATGAGATTTAATAGATTATTGTTATTTCTCTGTTTCTCTGTATTATTAAAATTAAACTCTCTGCTTGTCTTTGCAATCAATTCTCTTTGATTTTCAGTTATATAAAGATAATAAGCAATATGTTTTTTTTGTCTTTTATTTCGTAATTGATAGTTATATAAATGCAATCCCCTTATAATATCTTCAATTGTTAAATTTGGAGATATTATCATCAAATAATTATGTAAATTTTTTTGATTTATTTTTTTAAAACTTCTTTGTCTATAATAAACCGGATAATACATATATTTTTTAGCATGACAAGAAATAATATAATCTATTTGAATTAATTGAAAAGCAAAAATTAATAAAAATAGTATTGTTATAACAGGAGATAAGTCTTTAATTTTCTTTGAAAATAAATCTCTAATTTTTTTTAATCTTGGAATTATCATTGGTACTTCTTTTCTGTATAATAAATATTGATTTCCAAAATTTTCTTCACAACCTTTTTCTTGGTAAAAACGATTATAAATTAAAGAATATATAATAAGCAATGGAAAAAAAATAAATAGAAATGTTTGAGAAGCAAAAAAACAGCCCATCCCTAAAACACCAAAAAATTTACCTATAACGGAAGGATGTCTTACAATGGCATAAGGACCTGTTGTTACAAGTTTTTTTGGGCCTCCCAAGTGTGGAGATGGGCTTCCACCTCCTATTAATAATAAATAGGCATAACTCCACCACACAATGGAAATACCTAAAATTGTAAAAATAATAAAAAGTATAAAATTCATTGGAGAATTCCATAATGAATCAAAACCTAATTTAGTATCTATTTTTTTTGCAAAAATATTAAGCAAAACAATAAATGGTATAAGAACAACAAAATAAACCAGTAAATTTAGATATATACCCTTACTAAAAATAGATAAAAAAACTTCTTGTATTTTAAGAGCTTTGTCTTTATGTTGTTCTGTTGATATGTTTAAATTATCAATATCTTGTTTTTGCATAATTATTAATTCTATAATATTAAATACAATACCTTTCATTATGTAGTAATACTATTGTTTAACAGGATTTATAAAAATATAAACCCATTAAAAAAGAAGCAGGAAGATAAATGAATATTCTTGGAATTATAGATGGAGCACATGATGCTGGAGCTTGTATAGTAAGAGATGGAAAAGTAATTGCTGCCATAAGTGAAGAAAGATTAAATAGAATAAAAGTTGCAGGTGGATTCCCTTTTAAGTCAATTGATGCTGTTATTGATATTGCAGGTATAGATTATGATAAAGTTGATTTTATAGCAATAGGAAGTATTCTTACTCCTCAAATTTATTTTAGATATATAAGAGGACTAAGAAATATTGCCCGACTTGATAATGAATATTTTTATACCGAGAAAATCACTCCAAAAACATGGATTGCAGATTTTATACAGTTTAGATCAGGAATCACAGGAATTCATCCTGATAGCATAATTGGTCGAATCGAAAAACCTATTATAAAAAAGTTAATAAGAAAAGAACTTCCTCATCCTCTTCGAACCAAACCATTGAATCTCGTAGAGCATCATTATTCTCATGCAGCCAGTGCTTATTTTACATGGAATCGTCAACGGGTTCTTTGTGTTACAGCTGATGGCGTAGGTGATGGACTCTGCATGACTTTTAATTTATGTGATAATGGAAAGATAAATCGTCTATGTTCTGTTTCATATCCTGCTTCATATGCTTTTTTATATGCAATGGTTACAGGTTTACTAGGATTTCGTCCTTTTCGCCATGAAGGCAAGCTGATGGGTCTTTCAGGTTATGGTAAAGCAGAAAATGTAAAGCTGCCTTTTCCATTTAAAAAGATCAATGATAAAATTATATTTACACAAAAATGGGGGATTAAGGGAAGAAATTATTATAATCAATTAAAAGAATACAACAGAGAAGATGTATCAGCTTGGTTGCAGTCAGGAATTGAAGAACAAGTAGTAATATTGATACAAGAATGGATAAAAAAAACTAAATGTAGAGATATCTGTCTTTCAGGAGGTCTTTTTGCAAATGTTCGTTTAAATCAAAAAATACATCAAATTAAAGATATTGATTCAATATATATATTTCCACATATGGGAGATGGAGGACTTTGTGTGGGAGGTGCTTTATATGTATGGGCATCTGAGATGTTTAAGACTGGTGATAATCCATTTCCTCAACTTCTTGAAAATGTTTTTTTAGGCCCAAGTTTTACTAATCAATACATTGAAGAATACTTAAAGAAAAGTAGAGTTAAATATAAATATTTGCAAAATATTGAAATTGAAGTCGCAAGTTTATTAGCTCAAGGCAATATTGTAGCAAAATATTCGGGAAGAATGGAGTTTGGGCCAAGAGCTCTTGGTAATCGCTCAATACTTTGTAGTGCTAATAACCCTAAAATAAAAGATATACTTAATTTTAGACTTAAACGAAATGAATTCATGCCATTTGCTCCATGCACTTTATATGAAAACGCGAAAGAATATTATAAAAATATAAGTGGCGCTGAACATACTGCTCAATTTATGAATATTTCATTTGAATGTACTAACTTAATGAAAGAATTAAATCCAGGAGCAGTTCATGTAGATGATACAGCTCGTCCACAAATAGTAAAAAAAAATAATAGCTCACTTTATCGTATTCTTAAAGAATATTATAAGATTACCGGTATTCCTACTTTAATTAATACCAGTTTTAATATTCACGAAGAACCCATTGTGTGTACACCTCAAGATGCTTTAAAAACTATCTTTGAAGGTAAAATAGATTATCTTGCTATAGAAAAATTTTTAGTAAAAATGCCATAGTATTTATATTCTTGGTTACTGTTCACCCTCTTCAGTGAGATAAAAACGATGCGCTTTGTAATGAAAATAAAGTTCTTTGCAAAGACAATGATACGCTTCGCAAACAAAACGAAATTGTGGAAAAACTGGAAGAAGATAATCGGGAGTTGAAAGAAAAGCTCGGAAATATAGAGATTCGTCTGAACAAGGACAGTTGCAATAGCAGTTTAAAGAAATCTCTCGTAGTTAATCTCAAGAAAGAAAGTAACAAAAAACCTGCAGGCAGTCTGAACACCGATGAAGCATCCTTTAAAAACTGATTTTTCCATTGAGACAGTTGATTGGGATGCACCCGTGCTTCGATGCAATCTGCGACATAGTCTGCTTTTCCCTGAGAATCCTAAGGACAACCTCAGCCTTAAATTAAGGAGAATAAGATCTTCGTTTTTTCATATTATTAGGACATCATCTTAACAATTATTAGGAGCCTCACACCTTAATATTCTCCAAAAAATTGTCCAAATTATGGGGTCCATTATACTTACATGTTTATTTTTTAAGGTCGCCATCGTCAAATTAAGATAATTGTTTATTATGATGCCTTCTATTTTAAATTAACAAAAATGGATATTTATAATAATATATTTATAATAATAGTTTTAATAATAGATTTATTGAGTTCATAAAAACTATTTTTTAAAAATATCAAATATCAAAAATGATGCTTTATTGTACTTTATTATTATAATTTAAAAATAGCTTCTCGAAGGTCTTATATTTTCTTTTAACAATTGTAAGTCCAACTCGCTAAATTGCATTTCAAGAGCTTGTAAGTTTTCTTTTAATTGGGTAAAATTTGCCATTAATACAACAGCAGAATCTATAAAACTTCTTGATAAAACATATCTAAGGGCTGATGGTAAAGATTTATTTCTGTCTTTTAAGTTTAAAGCCAATGTTTTCATATTTAAAATACCAACACCTGATTGTTTTGCTCTTAAAAGTATGTCAACACTTTCAAGAGGTGAGGCATAATTGAATCCTATCATTGCTACCTCATAGAATGGATTATTTATCATCCATTCTAAAATAGGCCTTGCTTTATGAGTGCTGACACCACAAAATCTAATTTTTCCAGATTTTTTTAAATCAACAAATGCTTTTTGAAAATTTGGATCAGACAACACTTTAACTTCATCAATACCATGTCCTAAAAGTATGTCAATATAATCTGTTTCCAAAGCTTGGAGGCTAAGATTTGTTGATTTAATAATACCGTTATAATAGTCGCCATTTTTTAGAAAAGAACTGTCAACCTTAGTTGCAATATATACTTTATCTCTTTTTATTCGCTTTAAAGCTTGAGCTACAACTTTCTCATGGCTACCTCCCCTATAACCTCTTGCAGACTCAATTAAATTCATTCCCCTATCATATGCATAAAGATATACAGAGGGCTCCATAGCTTGTCCCATACTTATAGAACTAACTTTTATCCCTGTTTTTCCTAAATTATTAATTCTTAACAAAGTATTTCCAGAAAAAACCTGAGATATTGAACGCTGTATATTATTATTTAAAAATGAGGAATAAGACAATCCAATTCCAACAGAAAAAGGAACTGCTATTGCTTTATGCATAAATTCTCTTCTGTTAAAAAAAGGACTATCTATACTATCTATTTTGTTTAAGTTATTATTTGAGTTGCTAATCTTATACATATTATATTCCTATTAACAAATTAAGATTTTTATAATATATTTTCACTATGAGTAAAAAAACTTTAAAAATAAATAAATATTTTGTACAAATTTTTATTTTAATTACTCTTATTATAACAATTTTTTTAGGATTACAATGTATTAATTATTCAGAAACAAATATCAATGAAGCATATTATTATGTAAAAAAAGGATTTGAATTATTGGGAAATGATCTACTAGACGAAGCTTTAAGTTTTTTTGATATTGCTCTTAAATTAAATCCAGACTGTTATGAAAGTTATTATGGTAAAGGCAAAGTTTTTTTTATAAAAAATGAACTTGATAAATCAATGTATTTTTACAAAAAATCTTTGAAAATTAACCCTATTTATGCTCCTGCTATAGATGGAATAGGATCAATTTATCATTTTAATAAAGATTATAAAAAAGCGATTGAATACTTTAACAAAGCTATTGAAATAGATCCCAACTACTCAGGCAGTTATGATAATTTGGGATTTGCATATTTTTATTTAAATGACTATAAAAAATCAATGATATATTTTAATAAGTCCATAAGGATAGAACCAAGATTTGCTGACTCATATTTTGGAAGAGGCAAAATATTTCAGGAATTAGGTAATGATGAGAAAGCTCTCAAAGATTTCAATAGAGCAATTATGTTAGATTCTAATTTTTTTGAAGCATATTTAGCAAGAGGATTGATATTCGCTGATTCACTAGAATTTAATAATGCATTACAAGATCTTAATAATGCAGCTCAAATAAACCCAAACTATTCATCCTTGTTTTTTGAAAGAGCTGAAGTCTATTTTTGGATGGGTGAATTTGAAAAAGGACTAAAGGATTTAGAACAAGCTGATTTGATCGGAAGCAGAGTAAGAATCAAAGATAGTTCATATATCGATTTCTCTTCTGACATACATATTCTTCGAGGCTTATTGTTAAACAAGTTAAATCACAAGGAAAAAGCAAAAAAAGAAGTTAAAAAAGGTCTTATGCTTGTAAATAATTATAAAGAAATGACAAATTTCTATAGATTGGGCTATGGCTATTTATTGGTTAAAAACTATAAGAAGGCTCTTAAACTTTTTAATAATGAGTTAGATACAAATAAGCATAAGTTTTATGGTAGAGCATTAGCATATTATAACTTAAACAAAAAACAAGAAGCCATATTGGATCTAAAAAAAGCTGTTATGATACTTCCTAATTGTTGGGAAAGAAACGAAGCTGAAGATTTATTAAATATTATTATAGTTCAACAAGAAAAACATCAGCATAAGTTTTGTGATTGAAATATTTTTTAAACTTGTATGAATAAATGACGGCAATTGAATACTTGCTTTCAGTAGCGTCCAAAGAAAAACATGGAGGTGTTGCCTCATTTTTTCACCGTAAATGTCCGGGAGTTATTCCGCAGCGCCTTCGAAAAGTGTCAATTAAACAAAGAGGAAGCCGACAGGCTCATTGTGAATCATGTACAAAACTGCGCCTGCTCCATATCTATTTTCCTTATATACTTCAGTATAGCTATATTTTGGCAAGTTTTGATTAACTTCAACAATCCAAATGAAGTTCGTAAAAAGATAAAGGAAATGAACAATGAGTCCATACTATCAACGAGCTATAAAAATTCTTTTCATCATTATTATGTTACATTTAATTGTTATTTATATTTTAGCTTTAAGAGAAAGGTTTGTTAGTATAAGTACCAACGATTACATAATAAACTATTCTATAAAAGATATATCTTCTTCTTTTATGGAAGAATATGATACAAAAAAAATAATAGAACAAGGACAGCAATTAATAGAATTAGGTAAAAGCAATGAAGCTATTTTAAAATTTAATGAAGCTATTAAAGTTGATCCTAAAAATCGATTTTCTTATCTTGGAAGAGGCATAGCTATGACTCGTCAAAACGAATTAGAAGATGCTATGTCTGATTTTGATTTTATAATAAAAATGTTTCCTGATAAACCTGAAGGGTATTATGGAACTGCTATAGTCTATGCTAAAAAACAAGACTATGAAAATGCACTTTATAATATCAATAAAGCAATTAGTATCAATCCTAATGATGGACAGTATTTCAGCGATCGCGGCTTTATTTATTATAATAAAAAAGAATTAGAAAATGCCAAACAAGACTTTAGACAAGCTCTTTCAATAAATCCTGAGTGTCCTTATGCAAATTTAGGATTAGGAGAAGTTTATAGAAAATACAATCTTCTTGATGAAGCTGCTTTATATTTAGAAAAATCTATAGAGATAAATCAAAAAATTGCCAAGTCGCATATTTTTTTAGCAAGTGTTTATTTTGATCAGGATCTATTTATAAAATCTCTTTTAACTTATTTTGAAGAGCTAAAAAAAATAAGAGAATATGGCAAAATTGATGACTTTCATGAAGGAGCTTGTTATGCTGAAATTGCTAGAATTCTTTCTATGATAGATGAACCTGAACGGGCAAAATACTATATAAATTTGTTTTATAATAGTGTTAATATACATGATATGTATGAAGGTGAAACAGAGTATAGTTTAGGTTTAATATCAGATATTGGTAATGCTTTTTTTGAATTATCAGCTTTTTATCCGGAATATTATAATAAAGCTTTTTATTATTATAAAAGATGTTTAGAACTATCCGACAGATATAGTAATACCAGTAATTTTTATCATAACTTTCAATGTGGATGGTGTTTATGGGAAACCGACAACTATAAAGAAGCAATAGAATACTATAAAGAAGCTCTTAAATGGAAACCTGACTATGAAGCAAGGTATGAAACTTGGATGCAAGGACATATTCTATTACTTTTAGGAAAATATGACCAAGCTGTTAAAAAATTAAATCAATCTATCAAAATCGATCCAGATTTTGAAAATGCGTTATTTTCAAGAAGTTTGCTGTATTATTTAAATGGAGACTATAAAAAAGCATTAGATGATTGTAATCATATAATTGAGTTGAGAAACAAAAATAAAGCAATAGCTGTGTTTTATAAAAAAGCAATAAATCTTAAAAAAAACATTGAGAATCAATGATAATTTAATTGTTTGAACAATGGCATTTTATCCGGAATCGACATATTTTATTTTTTTAATCCTGATTCGTGAAGCGGTGGAGCGGGCGCGGTTTTGTAAATGAGTTACAATGAGCCTTGTCGGATTCCTCTTTGTTTAATTGACTCTTTTCGAAGGTGTTGCGAAATAACTTCCGAACATTTGCGATGGAAAGATGGGGCAACACCTCTACATTTAACTCCTTTCACTCTTGGCATCCTGAAAAATTCTCTCAATGAAATAATGGCATGACTTCCAGAGCGCCAGCTGAGCTGCTTCAAGGAGCATTGTTAAGAGAAAAGTTATCGTTTCTATTTCTTGTTTGCGGACAAAAAACCATTCTTCCACTACATTGTTCTTGTTGTACAGAATCCAGAGGCAGCGGGCATAAAGTTCGTTTTCCAAAATTCCTCTTTCAGTCTTTGTAAGATGTGATTTTGATTGTCAATAGAGCTTCCTATAAGCTCTATATGCGATTTTGTAGATTCGTTTTGAACTTTACCTCGTTTTTTTACTTATTTGTCAAATAAGCACCTAAAAACCTTCGTAAAGCAATGATATAATAAATGTCTAAACTTTATTATAAATCAATAAAGTTTAGACATTTTGGAAAATCCGATATATTATGCAAAAAAATGTCTTGATAAAACAACTGAAAAATGGAATTATCCATATAAGCCTTAAAAATAATGTTCAACCGTTTTTAATTCAAGATAAGCGAGAATTCTATACTCTCAATTTAGAGTGAAGAGTGCATTGCGCTTAAATCAGTTTTTTGAAAATATAAGGTTTACACTTTACAACATCTTGAGCAAACTATAAGCGATTCATTTATTAGTTTCTTTCGAAAATTAACAAATGAATTTCCATTCCATATTTCCTCGATAGTTTTTGTTCTTATATTTCCAAATTCATAATTTAATAGGTTACCACATGGCACAACAGTCCCGTCGGGTTTTAAAAAAAGAGAATTCCATATAAAATGGCAATGTCTTTTAATGCCCCCAAACTCTTTAAACCATAAATTATTTTCCTTTTTGTTGGTATATGGATGAAAGCTAATAAAATTACCATATTTATTTTTTAAAATACTTATGACTTCTGTTATTTTTTTTACTTCAGGTAAAGGTTGATTTTTATTAAGAATATATCCCGATGGGGAGAAGCCTTGTTTTATGCTTTTTTTTACTTCGTTATAAGTAAAAAAACTAAGCAATGTAAAACGAACTGCATCTACACCAATATTTTTACCTAAATTTGCAACAGATAAAAAATGTTCTATATTATCGTGGTCAACTGTACAATTAATAATAATTTTTGTTTTTTTTCTCATACTTATAATTTTGTTTAGATTAAGAATAACTTGTTTATATGCCCCTATTTTATTCATTTTTTTGTCATGCAAAGTTTCATCACCTAATATAGAAAACATTAATATTTCAGGTTCTGAATGCATAACTTCTAAAATTACATTATCATTAAAAAGAAGACCATTAGTTACTGTTAAAGTTTTAACATTTTTTAAAGAGAGAGTATTAAGAATTAGAGGCATATCCTTTCTACAAAATGGTTCTCCGCCACCGATAGCAAAAATCTTAAAAAAATTGGCAATATTGTCTAATTCTTTAACTGAAAGATCTTTATTTGAATTTTTATTTGAATATTTTATATTACAAAAATCACAATTCACATTACATTTATTTGTTGCAAGGTAACAAGCAATTACAGGAGGAGGAGCGATACCGTTTTTGTTATGAATAAAAATAGATGGCAATATTTTTAATGTTACAGAAAAAGGAAATATATTTTTGTATAATTTATAATTTGAATAGTTATAAATTATCTTTTGTAAATTCATCTTTGTTTTCATTTGTTTTTAAAGATATTCCATTCATGATATGCTAAATAAATAGTATCTAAATAGGATACTCCATGTGAATTTTTATATCGAACTGCAAAAGACAATAGATATATAAAATAAAATAGTGGATTAGGAGAAAATTTGCATATAAACTTAAATAAAGAAATTAAACAAGGCATTTTTACTATTAAATAGAATAATTTGTGAATATTAAATATTTTATTAATATCTTTTTGATGTAAACTATTATCTACAAAATAACTTTTGCTCTTTTCATAGTCATCTTTAAGATATCCTTGTTCCTGAGCTGATTTTGTAAGATCAAGACCAGGATAAGGTTGAAAAATATACCCCATAGGAAAATCAGTTTTAATTTGAATGTTAAGATTTATAGTTTCCATAGTATTTTTAAAGCTTTCACCAGGAAGTCCAAACATGTTATTTGTTAAAAATCGTAAATTTTTTGAATGCAGTATTTGTGCCGTTTTAATTATTTGTTGATTTGTAATTTTTTTATTTAATAACTTACTTCTCAATTTTTCGTTCCCAGTTTCAATACCAAAAAAAACACAATAACAACCGGATTTTTGTAATTCATCTGCTATTTTTGCATTCATTAAATCTGCTCTTGCATTACATATAAATGGAATTTGAATACAAGTTCTATATAATTCAAGAAAATCAAAAAACCAGGGGATATCCATTGCAAATATGTCATCTGAAAAGTGCAGTATTTTAGTGTTGTATTGATTTACAAGAAGTTTTATTTCTTTAATTATATTTTCAGGAGATCTCCATCTAACATATTTACCTTTTCCATAAAACAATTCTTTTAAAGCATTATTATAACAATATGAACAACTATAAGGACAACCTCTGCCAGCCATAATATTTTTCCATGGATACTTCTTAAAAAAATCATATTTATCCATATATAAGGAGCGATCGGGTGGATAGAAATTATCCAAATCTTCTTCTAAATTACGAATTTCATTTTTAAAAATAGTCTTGTTTTGTTTTACCCACAAATTAGCAATGCTTGAATAATCAAGACCTTCCTGCATTAAATTTAAGAGTTCGAGTATAGGATATTCTCCCTCTCCTCTACAAACTATGTCTATTTGAGGATATTCTATAATATCAGGACAAAGAGTTGCATGGACACCGCCTACTATTATTGGTAAATTCAGACGTTGCTTCAATTTACTAGCTGTTTGAAGCACCCATTGATGATTATATGTAACAGTTCTAAATCCAATTATATCAGGATTAAAATTTGTTACTGCCTTAATAAAATTACTATGTGCCTTTTCAATGAAAACATCAACAATATGTCCTGCATTTTTAAGAATATTTGAAAGACACATAATTCCATAATGATCGACCCATTCATTTTGAAGGAAAGCTATTTTCATAATATACGTTTTAATTTTAAAAATAGATTTTTAAGTCCCTTGTATGATGTAACAGTCTTTAAAAAATTAGTCCATTGATGAGTTTTGAAATAACATCTAAAGAAAGCATTTTTCTGTAATTTTCTTAGTTCTTTTATGGACACTTTTCCTGTGAAGGGTTGTTTTGAATAGTATTCATAATTATCAAAGCTATCTGAAAGCTTTATTCCATCATTTATCATTTTATTGTATATATGTGTACCAGGGATAGGCACAAAAAGGGAAAAAGTACATTCATCAGCTTTTAAAGATGCTGCAAAATTAATAGTATTTATTATATCTTCCCTTGTTTCGCCTGGAGCTCCTAAAATAAAAAAAGCAAGAGTTTTCACTTTGTATTTATATGCTAAATCAAAAATATTTATAACATCTTGAATTTCAATATTTTTATTATAAACTTGATTAAGTATTCTATTATTGGCCGATTCAATACCAATTCCAATTTTTACTAAACCGGCTTTAGACATTAAAACCATAAGAGATTCATCAATTAAATTTGCTCTTGTAGTACAACCCCATGGAAGATTAATGTTTTCTTTAATAAGAGTAGAACAAAATTCTGTAGTCCACTCTTTAGAAGTAGTAAAAGTATCGTCAATAAACCAAAAACCACCTATATTATAACGTTTTTTAAGCTCTTTGATTTCTAATATACAGTTTTTTACAGATCTTAATCTTACTTTACGACCAAAAAGACACTGTAAAACCGGTTGACAAAATGAACATTCAAAGGGACATCCCCTACTAGCCATTATATTGGTTCCTATAATGGACGGATTATAAGCATCCAGTTGAAACCATGATTGCATATATCTTCTCATATCAATTAAATCCCATTCAGGGAAAGGTATTTCATCAATGTTTTTAATAAACTCTCTTTCATTTCCCTTAATTATTTTATTATTATATTTAACCCATGCTCCATTAATTGGAGTAGTTGTACCTGATAATATATTCTTAATAAGCTCTAAACACGTTTTTTCTCCTTCTCCGATCACAACAGCATCAATAGAAGGATTATTAATAAGACTATCAGGCATCATTGTTGCGTGAGGTCCTCCTGTAAAAACAAATGCATTATTTTTTTTAGCTTGTCTTGCAATTTTAAGAGCATCATTATAAGTTATAGTGCTAACGCTAATACCTACTGCAAAAGGCTTTTTTAATTCTAAATATTTTGTAAATTCTTGATAAGAAGGATTAAAAGTAGCATCCCAAATAGATATATCCAATTCCATATGCTTTTTTAGATAAGATGCTATACATAATAATCCGTAGGGAATATCACCTGTAGGATATTTAAAACGTGGAAAAACCAAAACTATTTTTTTCATATTATTTAAAACACCTTATTTAATGATGTATACTTCAATTTCATCATTAGGATAAATCTTAAGTGGGGATCCTAAATAAAAGTTTAATATTTGTTTTGTATTTAGATAATCAATATCATTGTAATACTTACGATGTAATACTATATATTTGAAATTCATTTTACGAAGACTTTTAATATCAGATGTAATATTTGAATTATAATTTAACAACGGATTAAATATAGATTGTTCTTGACTAAATATCAGGCTTAAGAAGTTGTTTGATATTAACAAATCTGGAATCATAGATATTCTATGCAGAATAGGTTTACCATGAATGGTTTGATAAAATAAAACTTTTTTAAAAAATATACTGCTACCTTTTACTGTAATGGGAAAATCAATAACTCCAAAAGATTCTGATTCTTTTGCAATATCTGTTACATGTTGTGGAATATAGAGTGATGTAATATTTGTAGGAAATGGAACTGGTGAAAGTATCAAAAATTCAGTAAGAATTAAAAAAGCAGCTATAGGACATATTATGTTTTCTTTAATACTAAGTTTTGCAGATAAATAACAAAGACCTGAAGACGCAAGAATTGATATAGATATGATTACCATAACAGCGAACCTTGAGATTGAAATTAGTCCGGAAAAATAAGGGAAATATTTAAACATTACAATATAGATAAAATTGATTGGTGTATAAAATGAAATATTATTACTTAATTGAAAGTATGGACCAAGACTCAAAACAATAAAAAAGATAGCTATAAATAGAAAAAAATATATTAATTTTTTTCGTTGCAGCATGGCAAAAAGTGATAAAATAAAAATAGTATAACCAATATAACTTGAAAATGAAAGATTTGATTCGTTTTTAACTCTATGAAGATTTTTTTTTCCTGTTTGGAAATAATCTACAAGGGTAGAATGTCTCCTAATTTTAGAACTTGGATTAAAAAACATATAAGAACTATCTTCTCTATGTGTTATATTGCTTAATATAGAACTTTTCTTATCCAAGGTTTTTTTTAGAGAAACTACAAAGGGGGCTATTAAAACAATTGCTATAAAACAAGCTATAAATAATTTTGATATAAGTAAAAGGTAATTCTGATTTAGCTCTTTTTTTTGATAGTTATTTTCTTCTTTATTCATATATAGAGTAAGTTCCTGATAATAGTTCTTAAAAATAAATATAAAAAACAGGCAAAATAAAAATATAAATATAAATATAAATATACCATAGTAAATATTAGCAAATACGGATAGGAATAAAAATAATCCACATAATATAGGATTAATATAGCTTTTTTCCCGTATCGTTTTTAAAAAAAACAGAATGAAAAGTATTATCCATCCAATTCCCGCAAGTTCCGCTTCTCCTGACTCTATTGCATGGGTTAATACGTATGGTGAAAATCCACAGATTATACCCGAAACAATAGATGTCCATTTATTATTTGTCAGATAAAATGACAACAAAAAACCTGATATAGAACTAAGCATTAGATGAAAAAAAAATATAGAGTTATAAGCTGCACAGGTTCCCCATATTATATAAACAGGTAATGTAATAATTGTATCCAATGGAAAAGCTGAGTACAATGTTCCACCGGCAGGAAAATTTATTAAATCTGTTTGTGTAGGCAAACAACTTTTTATAAGTAAGGAATCTGATCCCCACCACATACACCACAAGTGTGAGTATATATCCGAAAATTCATTGCCAAGAACATTTGTAGTGAATTTAAAGAAAATAGGATGAATAATAATTAATGTAATTGATAGATAAAATAATAATATTCCTATAAGACTTTTTGATAAAAAAATTTTTTTTAAATAAGTCAAGAAGAAAGACTCCAATCTTTTAACTAATTGTTGAGGATTAATAAAGTATTATACTATCATTTTTGTATGTTAAGTTCATTTTAACACAATAAAGTCAATTATTCGATTTATGGTAAAAGGATAAATAATGGATTTAAAAGGAATGTACAACCAATTTAAGAAAATTTGGAACAAATTATTGCCATATTTTTTGATTTTTAAGTCACTATTTATTATTTTTATTTTTACAGGATTTCTATTTTTTAAATATCCCAATCTTTTAACTGAATATATATTCTATTTTTTTCAAAATATAATTAACTGGCATTCTATTGGCAAGATTTTAATAGAAACATTGTTTATATTTCGTGAATCATTAGTTTCTTTGTTTGGCATTATTTTTTTTATTATCTGTTTTATTATTTTAGGGTTTTTATGTGAGAAAAAAAAACTAAACCTATTATATACTTTAAGAATAATAATTTTAATTTGTGCGGTTTTAAGCTTTTTTTATTTTACAGGGTTTTATTTGTCTTACATTTATTTGGTGTTAATATTTGCCTTGTTCATTATTATAAATGGGCTAATATTTGACTATTATGATAATTTATTTTTAAAATATAAGATTATTAAAAATATTTTAATATTTATACCTTTTTTATCTGAGCTTATCTTTCCAATACCTGTGCTATCTGTTGGAATGATATATATGAAAATAACAAAAGAAAAAGCTCGCAAAATTGTTTTCGTTTTACAGATTTTATTGATAGGAATTATTTTTCCAATTATTATTTGGATTACGACTTCTTATTTATATAACTACTCACTTTATAATAAAGCTTTTAATCGATTTTTTGAAAGACATTTTGTTAAAAGAGTAAATACAATTTTATCAAATCCTAAAAGGAGCGATATATATCAAATTATTTCTGATGAAAAGTCACAACTTTTGTTTGTTAATTGTTCGCAAACAAGAAGAATACTTATTTTGAGTATGGACGAACCAGATAAGATTATAAAGTCTATACCAATAGGGACAAGATTTTATGATATAATTTTTAATCCTGCAACAAAAGAAATTTATTATTTTGATAATCAAAAAAATTGTCTTATTGCTTTAAATATAAGTAATTTTGAACACATAACAACAAGGCATTCTCAACCTATATTTAAAAAATTTGAAGAGCATTGTTTCCTGATTTTTGATGAAGGTGATCAAAAACTTTATGTTATAACATCGGCAGCAGCTCACCAACAAGAAAAAACAGAAGTTGTTGAAATTTGTCTTAAAGAATTGCATATTATACGTCGTATAGAAAACCTTGGTTATTCTTGTAGAGATTTGTTGTTTGACAAAGAACGACGTTTATTATATATGTCTTTTGATTTTGAAAAAGGTGTAAAAATATTTAATATAGATACATGGCAACTAATTAGTAAATTAGATATCAATAATTTTTCATCTCAAATGGCAATATCTTATAAGTCTAACGAAATATTTATGGCAAATGCCTCTGGGAATAATATTTATGTTTTTGATGCCAATAATTTTTCTTTAAAAAGAAAAATTAAAGTGGATATAGGCACAAGGTGTATTGGCATAGATGAAGTTAATGATATTATAATTATAAACTCTGTTATAACTTCAAGAGTTTTAATACTTGATATGATATCAGGAAAAATTATAGATAAGTATTCTGGATTTTATCCATATTTCAGAAAAATTCATATCCCTTCAAAAGGAGGACAAGCATTTATAGGAACTTGGCAATTCCTTTATGAAATAACTTATTGATGGATAGCAATAAATTAAATTTTTCAGTTGTAATACCGGCATTTATTAAAAATATTCGAGACATTATTAATCTTGATAATTGTATTAATGCTCTATTATCTTGCTCTTATGCTCCAATAGAAATCATTATTGTAGATGATGGTTCGATAATACCTATTAACAATACAAATAAAAAAATAAAAATAATTCATCAAGAAAATATGGGACCTGCATATGCAAGAAATGTAGGAGCAAATAACAGTATAGGTGATATTATAGTTTTTGTTGATTCAGATGTGATTGTTGAAAAAAATGTCTTTGAAAAACTTGCATTTACTTTTACAAATGAACCTGAAATAGCTGCTGTTTGGGGAACTGTATCTATAAATCATAATAATTTAAATATCATAAGCACATATAAAAATCTTTCTCATTATTATTTTACAATGTTACTTGATAGATATACTTATCATTTAACTACTATGTTTTCTGCAGTAAAAAAGGAATTTTTTTTCAGAACTGGAGGTTTTGATGCCTCGCTTAAAACTGTGTCAGTTGAAGATGTGGAATTTGGACGTGAGATCTTTAAAAATGATGGAATTATAGTTTTAGATAAAACTATAAAATGCAAACATAATCATAACTTTACTTTTTTAGAGCTTATAAAAAATGATTTTAATAAAGTTAATTTTTTTGTTTATACATTATTAAAAAGAAAAAAATCGAAGGATAAAACAATTAGTTTTAAGGATAAAGGAATAAAAAGAATCTGTTATTATGGAGTAGGAATGCTTGTTATAATACTCATGCTTTTTAATTTATTATTTGGTGAATATACTTTTTTTATTTGGTTATTATTTCTTTTTTTATTACTTGAGTTTAAATTTTTATTATTAGTTAAAAAAAATAATGGCATTTTATTTTTGTTTCTATGTGTTCCAATTATGATAATTGAAAGGTGTTCTGCTTTTGCAGGGTGCATTAATGGTCTGATAAAATATCGAATCAAGTAGAAGGGCACGATTAATTTTGTCTTATGTCCAGCCATTTGCAGAAAATATTAGACATTTAGACATCTCTGTTACTATGAATTCTGTTGGCACAGACACCAACCCTAATAAGAGCTTTGTCTTTCCCTCTATCTATCCGCCTCACATACTATCATAGTCTTCGATGATAAGAGCTGCTATAAAAAGGCGATCTAAATTGGACACCTTTACAATTCTTACTTTTCTATAGTAGTTATAGTTTAGCACTTTTTTTAAAAAAATATAAACATTTAGCATGAATATTTATATTAATGTGGAACCTTACTTTCATAAACATCAAAAATAAATGAAA
>Ga0334884_1002870_pt1 | contig 20815 bp, 17 predicted proteins | sample GraSluR1_MG_7_FD_207215 | JGI IMG/M metagenome (GOLD analysis project Ga0334884, IMG submission 207215) | Sludge microbial communities from methane-producing bioreactor in Wageningen University, Netherlands - Granular Sludge_12_05 R1 | ecosystem: Engineered > Bioreactor > Anaerobic >...
GGCGCGTTCTGGACGCTGTACTTGACCGGGACCGATTTCGACCAGCCGGCAAGCATCGGCCTGTTGCTGCTGATCGGCATCGTGGTCAACAACGGCATCGTGATGCTGGCGCACATCAACCACCATCGACGAACCGGTCTGAATCGGATGCAGGCCATGCTGCGCGGCGGGCGCGAGCGGCTGCGGCCGGTCATGATGACGGCCACGACCACAGTGCTCGGCCTGGTGCCGATCGTGGTCCAGAAACCGAGCCTGGGCGGTGTCTACTATTACAGCGTAGCGCTCGTGATCATGGGCGGTCTGGTCGTCTCCGCGTTCTTGACCACCATCCTGTTGCCGACCACCGCGGCCATCGCCGAGGACATGTTCGCGGCGATCCTGCGGCCGTGGCGGGGACGACGTGCGCCCGGGGTCGTCCGGAAAGATTCGCCGTGAGCTAATGATAACGCATGATCGCGATGGCCGGGCCGCAAGCAGCGAATCGGCTATCCGGCGACCCTGGACAAAGCATCGACAAGAAACAAGACTTTTAAGGTGATAAATTTTGGTTTCCGGGGTGCGTCGGGAGTGTATCTCGGCGAATATCTTGAAATAATTCCCTACCGGGGAAAAGAGTCCGGCCGTTGACCAGATTTCCCGGTTTGCGGCTCGAACATGGTTTCTGACCATCCCTCAGCCCGGAAAGCCGAAGCGGAGGCCGAGGGCCTCCGCTTCCGGCGCAAGCTGGCGAGGGCTGTCAGCGAAAGAGAGCCTTCACATCGGCCCACGTCGACGCGTCGGTCTGAACCGGGGCGCCGCCGGCGGGGTAGACGGCGTTCGGCAGCCGCACGCTGGCGTGATCAGGCACGGTGATCTCGAAGTCGTCCACGAGGATGACATCGCCGACCGATCCGTACACGACGCCGTCGATCACCAAACCGGTGTTGCCTTCTTCGATGGTCCAGGTCCAGGTGAAATGCTCCCAGCCGTTCTGATAGCCAAAGTCGTTATTGCCCATGCAGTTCCCGTCGTAGGCGATCATGTCCTGCAACAAGGGGGAACCAGCGTCGACCAGGGAGTTGTTGTAGTGGGCCCAGAAACGGAAGTACGGCATGGCGCCGAAGTCGTCCATCCGCCAGATGCTGGCTGTGACCTGGTCGCCGGCCTCGAGGCCCCATACGGCGGCCAAAAAGCCCAGGGCGTATCCCTCGGTCGGCAGGTTGTTCTTAATCAGCACCAGGCCGTAGCCTTCGCTGCCCGGCCGATTGGCGCCGGCTGCGACGGCGGTTTCCATATCCGTGTCGAAGCAGCCGATATAGTCGGCGGCGCCGTCCGCCCAATCGTAGGTATAGGTCTGGGCCGCGATGACCGGCATGGTCAGCAACAGGGCGGCCAGGGTGAGCGTGAGCTTGCGCATGGTTCGGTCCTCCTGCAGGTGGAATTGCCTGTGCCTGGCCGCAATGTCGGCAGAATGGCTCCGGACTTGAGGATTTCTTGATAATTAGCAGTACGCTGCCAGCCCCCTGCCTGGTGCCCGACATCGCGTTGTCGGCGCCGGACCGCCGTGCTATCTTCCCGGCGCCGGACCGCTCGCTATCTGTTTTGCTCGGGTTCGTGACCAAGGAGAGACCATGGCCTGGGAGACCATCGCCGACCTTCTGACCGGCAAGGTACCCGCCGGAACCGCCGTGACCGTCAAGGGGTGGGTGCGCACACGCCGCGACTCCAAGGCGGGCTTGAGCTTCATCCTGCTGCATGATGGGACTTGTTTCGAGGGGCTGCAGGTGGTGGCGCCTGGTGAGTTGCCCAACTACGCGGACGCGATCCAGCGTCTGTCGGCCGGCTGTGCCGTCGAGTGCGACGGCGAGCTGGTTGCCAGTCAGGGCAAGGGACAGACCGTCGAGCTGCGGGCTAGCGCGGTCCGGGTGATTGGCTGGGTGGAGGACCCCGAGACTTATCCCGTCCAGCCCAAGCGGCACAGCCTGGAGTTTCTACGCGAGGTGGCGCACCTGCGCCCGCGCACCAACACCTTCGGCGCGGTTGCGCGCGTGCGGAACTGCCTGGCCCAGGCCACGCACCGTTTCTTCCACGAGCGCGGCTTCTACTGGATCCACACGCCGATCATCACCGGCGCCGATGCCGAAGGGGCCGGCGAGCTGTTCCGCGTCTCGACCCTCGACGCCGCGAATCCGCCGCGCAAGCCGGACGGCAGCATCGACTGGTCGCAGGATTTTTTCGGTAAGCAGGCGTTCCTGTCGGTCAGCGGACAACTCAACGTCGAGACTTACTGCCAGGCATTGACGCGGGTCTACACCTTCGGACCGACCTTCCGCGCCGAGAACAGCAACACCAGCCGTCATCTGTCCGAATTCTGGATGATCGAGCCCGAGATCGCCTTCGCCGATCTGAGCGACGATGCCGATCTGGCCGAGGCCTATCTGAAATTTATCTTCGCCGCCGTGCTCGGCGAGCGGGCGGACGACATGGCGTTCTTCGCGCAACATGTCCAGCCCGACTGCGTGACTCGCCTCGAGCGCTTCGTGCAGACGAGCTTCGAGCGCATGACCTACACCGAGGCCATCGCGCATCTCCAGAAGAGCGGCCGCGCCTGGGAGTTTCCGCCCGCCTGGGGCAGCGACCTGCAGAGCGAGCACGAACGCTACCTGTGCGAAGAGCTCTGCGACCGGCCGGTCGTCGTGATGGATTATCCGCAGGGAATCAAGGCTTTCTACATGCGACTGAATGACGACGGACGCACGGTCGCCGCCATGGATGTGCTGGCGCCTGGTATCGGCGAGATCATCGGCGGTTCGCAACGCGAGGAACGCCTTGACGTGCTCGACGCCAGGATCCAGGCCCTGGGGCTGCCGTTGGCGAATTACTGGTGGTATCGCGACCTGCGCCGCTACGGCACCTGCCCGCATGCGGGCTTCGGGCTCGGCTTCGACCGCGCCGTCAACTACGTGACGGGCATGAAGAACATCCGCGACGTGATTCCGTTTCCGCGCGCGCCCAAGCAGGTTGAGTTCTGATGCGCGGCCGTTCCCGCGGGCGGCTCAGCCGAAGAAGTTGTAGAGCCGGCGCTTGATCTTTTTGGTGGGTGTTTTCTCGAACTCGTCGAAGATGAGCTTGATTTGGGAGACGGCCGCGTAGGCCGGCAGGCGGGAGTTCAAGGCCTGGCGGTTGCGCTCCATCATCTCGGCGAGTTGCCGTTCGTCGAGACGATCCCGGTCGGCACGGTCCATGTCAGGGTAGATCAGCGCGCAGATCTTGCCGCCGTTGTCGAGAACGAGCGACTCCATGACATACGGCAGCTCGTTGAGCTTGGCCTCGATCTCTTCGGGAAAGACATTCTGGCCCGAGGGCGAGAGGATGATGTTCTTGCAGCGGCCCGTCAGAAAGAGGAAGCCGTCGGCGTCCAGGCGGCCGAGATCGCCCGTGTGCAGCCAGCCGTCGTGATCGATGGCTTCGCGCGAGGCGCCGGGATCCTTGTAGTAGCCGAGCATCACGTTCTCGCCGCGGACGAGCACCTCGCCGATCCCGGTGGCGGCGTCCTGCATGTCGATCCGGCACTCGAGGTAGGGGATGACTTTGCCGACCGAGCCGAGCGGCGGTTTGTAGCGCGACAGCGAGAAGCTGATCAGCGGTCCGCACTCGGTCATGCCGTAGCCGTTGGCCAGCTCCAACCCGATGCTCTGGAAAAAGGCGTCGGCCTCGCGGTTGAAAGCCGCTCCGCCGATGACGATCTCCTGGAACTCGCCGCCGAAGACCGCGCGAACGCGCTGCTTGATCCGCCGGTGGATGAGGCGGTTAAGAGCGGGAATCTTCAGCATGACCCGCACGGCCGGCGATTCGAGCTGCGGCTTGATGCGATTGCGGTAGATCTTCTCGATGATCAACGGCACCGAAAGTACGACCGTCGGCTTGATCTCGGCGAAGACTTGCAGCAGCACTTTGGGCGTCGGCAGCTTCTCGAGGAAGGTGACATGGCAGCCTCCCAGCGACGGCGCGAGCAAGTCGAACGCGCAGCCGTAGCAGTGCGCAAGAGGCAGAAAACTGACCAGGCGTTGATTGCGGCTGAGGTCGAGACAATCCAGATAGAAGCGCGCGTTGACCATCAGGCTGTGATGGGAGAGCATGACGCCCTTGCTGAAGCCGGTGGTTCCGCTCGTGTACACGATGCTCGCCAGGTCGCCGCCCGGCACCGGCGCGAAACGCAGACGGTCGGGAGACAGCAGAGAGCTGGCCCGCGGCAGGTACGCCGTCGGCGCGGCGGCTACGATCTCCGCCAGGCGCTTCTGGCGGCAGGAGCGCAGGCTGAAATCTTCCAGGCGCAGGATCCCTCGCAGCCCTTTCATACGGTCGTCGTCGAGGCGGTCGTAGATCGAATCGGCGACGATGAGCAGGACCGCATCAGAGTGTGCGACGATGTGGTGGATCTCCTCGGCGGTGAAATCCGGCAGGATGGGCACGCTGACCGCGCCGTAGGTCAGGGTGGCGAAATAGGCGACCGCCCAGTGGGCGCTGTTGCGGCCGGCCAGGGCGATCTTGTCTCCGCGCTGCAGGCCGGCTTCCCGGAAGATGTGGTGCAGCATCAGGAGGCGCGACGCCACCTCGCTGTAGCGCAAGGTGGCGCCTTCGTAATCGCTATAGCACGGCTGGTCCCAGAACTCGCGGACGGTTGCGGCGAACGTCTCGACCAGGTTTTCCTTGAGCATGCCGCTCCTTCGGGCGCAGGGCTCAGCGACGCGAGCCGATGAGCAGCCGTAGCACGTACCAGAACATCAAGGCGATGCTGGCGAAGAGTTCTAGCGCCGCGCCCACATAGCGCTCGTCCGGAAACGTGGTCAGGATGCGCTGGGTATCGTAGAGCACCGCCGCGCCGGCCAGGGCGATCATGCCGACCGAGAACCAGGTCCCCAGGGCGAAGCCGAACACCACGCCGCCGACGATGGCCAATAGCGCCACAATGCCCGCCCAGCGCAGAATGCCGCCCAGGAAGGAGAAGTTATGGCGCATGGACAAGGCGACCCAGGTCAGCAGCGTGAAGCCGATCAGCGTGATCTGGGCGGCGCTGCCGATAGCGCCAGGGGCGAGGCGGTCGGCGATCCATAACAAAGGCACGAAGAGGATCGCCTGGCCGAGCACGAAGAGGCCCAGACCCAGATACTGACTGCCGCGCGACTCGGCCCGGTACGCAAAGCCGCGGCCGAGCCAGCCCACCAGCATGAAACCGCCCAAAACGAGCAGCCAATTCACACTGAGCAACGCGGCGGCGATACGGTCGGCCAGACCGGTCGTGAACAGGTAGACCTCGATCAAGGTAAACGCCGCTACGGCGGCTGCCAGATGGCCGTAGACGCGCCGTAAAAAGGCGCTGCGCATGGCGGCGAGCTGTTCGATGCCGATGGCGGCGGCGCGGGGGGTCGTCGCAGAGAAATCGGTCATGTCCGCTACTCCTTGGGCTAGCTAGGTGCGGACACAATATAAGGTCAGACACGCCGGCAACAATCGCCGCGACGGAGGCCGCCGCATCAGATCATGCGCCAGCCCCGGCCCGGCTCGATCGATTTTTCGAGTTCGACCTCGTCACGGATGGGAATGCCGTGGCAGCCGACCAGCGGGATGCCGGGCTTGAGCATGCGAATCTTCTGCATGCTGTCGAGCCGGATGTCCGCGATCACGAACCCGCGCCGTTGAAAAAAGCGCAAGGCGTCGAGGTTGTCGTTCGTGGTGATGCACCATAAGCGGCTGCACCCCTCGGCACGGGCCGCCGCCTCGACGGCCAGCAGCAACTCGCTGCCGATGCCGAGATACTGGCAGAGCGCGTCCAGCGTGACGACTTCGCAGCGGTCGCCGTTGATGTGGTAGGTTGCCAGGCCCACCCGCTCTCCGTCCTGCACGGCAATGAAGCCCGGCAGTTGAGTGGGATCGTGGACGATGTCGCGACTGACCAGGAATGCGCCGCCGAACAGCAACTCGGTGCGTTCGAGGACCCACGCCTTGTCGGCGGCGGAGAGCGGATTGATCTGCATCCGGCGGACCTCCCTTCAGGGTGCGAGGGTGCGCACTCCGCGGACAAAGGTGGTCAACGCCCGAGACAGGGGCAAGCCGCGGCCAAGGATCGTGTGCGCTCAGGTTCGGTTGGGGCCGGGATAGTCGTCGGCGATGTATTCCTCGAGAATGCGGATGTGCATCTCGCGCTTGTGAGCCATGGCCGAAACCAAGTCGCCGATCGAGAGGACGCCGGCGATCGCATGATCAGCGAGCACCGGCAGGTGGCGGATGCGTTTCTCGGTCACGATCGCCATCGCCTCTTCGAGGGTCGCCTCGGGGGTGAGGTAGATGACCGCCCGCGTCATCACTTCGTGGACGGGTGTGTCGCGCGCCGTGCGGCCTTTGACGGTGACCAGCTTCAAGTAGTCGCGCTCGGTGATGATCCCGACCAGCTTCTCGTGCTGGACGACGAGCATCGCTCCCACATTATGCCGGACCATTTTGGTGACGGCGTCGAAGACGCTCTGGTCGGGGGTGACGGTATAGACGGCGTCGCTGGCTTTGCGGGCCAGCAGTTCCTTCACGAGCATGGCGGCTCCCTTCTACCAGATGGACCCGAACGCGCCGGCGCGCGCGGGATATTGTTCGCTCAAAGGACTTCGGTCCGCAGCAAGCGCCGCGTCCAGAGTACAGACAGGACCGCCCCCGCCAAGAGCAGGGCGCCGAGGGCCTGATGAATGGTCGTGATCGCCACGCCTGCCGGGTGGGGTTGTCCCTCGCCGGTGACGAGGTTGCGCGCGAAGAGCGCCGCGAAGCCCACGATGAGCTGCGCGATGACCCCGTGCAGCAACAGCTGTCCCAGTCGCCGCAGCGCCGGCCGGCCGGCATGGCGCAGCACCAGGCGGCTGCCCAGCACGACGCCCAAGCACAGCGCGAGCACGGCGACCGTGATGTGGGCGTGCAGACCGCCATCGGTGTGGCGCAAGACCGCGCCGAGTCCGAGCTGCAGGATCAGAACGCCGAGCAGCCAGGCGGCCAGGCGGCGGTCCAGGGCGCCGGTCGCCGCCGCAGGCCGCGCCTGTTCAGGCGCCGCCGCCCGCGCCAGCACGGGCGCCTCGCGCCAGAGCCGGGTGGTCACGGCGGTGATCGCGACCATCAGCGCGAAGAAGAGCTGCCCCGCGATCCCGTGGATCACCGCCAGCGCAAGGTTGGGCCGGGTCACGTCGGGATCGTCGCTCAGGGTGAAATGCCCGGTCACACGGAGGCCGCCCAGCACGCCCTGCGCGACCACGAGGATCACCGCGAGCAGCCCGAGCCGGCGAAGCCAGCGCCGGTCTTCGACCCGCCACAGATGCACGGCGAGCACGACCGTGCTCAACCCGACCAGCGAACCTAGCAGGCGGTGCACGTGCTCGTAGTAGATCCCGCCCGTCATGCGCGACAGCGGGTACAAGAACATGTTGTAGCCGTACGAATTGGGCCAATCGACCACGGCCAGGCCGGCCTGGTTGCCGGTGACGATGCCGCCGGCGATCAGCAGCAGGAACGTGGCCGCCGCCGTGACGGCCGCAAACGCCGGCAAGCCGTGACGGGCCAGTGGCGACCCGGCGCCGTTTGCCTCTTCGCCGCCGCCCGGCGCGCCGCCGCGCAGGCGGCGGCCTAGCACGGTGCCGAGCAGGCTCAGCCCGCCGGCCACGAGCAGCGAGCCAGGCAACCACCACAGCGCGCTGGGCACCAGCCGGTTGGTCTGGTCGCCGCTCGCCAGCAGACCGCCGAGGATCAGCAAGTTCAGCACGCCGACCAGCAAGCCGACTCGCAGACTGCCGGCCGGTCCGCGTCCGGCCAGGCGGTTGCTCGCCCAGCCGCAGCCGAGCAGGCAGGCGAGCAACAAAACCATCAAGAGCCACGCGGGTGCGTTCACTCCGGGGAAGCGGCCGATATAACCGAGGGTCCACATGGTGACCGTGGTGCCGAAGGCGAGGGCCAGCAGATCGCTGCCGCGGCGATACGGCAAGGCCAGCTCGCGAACCTGGGTTGGCATGGGTTGCTGTCCTTTCGGGTGATCGTCGCTGGGTCCGGCGGCGCTGGCGGATCGCCGCGCCGGACATAGATTACCAACGGCATCGCCATTTAACCAGCCCGGCCTTGCCGGTTGGCCGCGGCCTGTTCCCGCGATCTTCTTGCCCGGACGACCGTCACCGGCCGGAACGGATGCGTGCGTATGTTGCGGGATCTGATGGAGTTGAGTAAAGCGCGCCTGAGCGGCATGGTGCTGGTGACCACCCTCGTCGGTTACCTGCTCGCCGCGTCCAGGATCGACGTCGGCGTGCTCGCGGCCACTCTCGCCGGCACCGCGCTGACCGCCTTCGGCGCGAACGCGTTGAACCAGTACCGCGAGCGGGACATCGACGCGCTCATGACGCGCACGCGCGAACGCCCGTTGCCGGCAGGCCGCCGCAGCCCGGAATTCGCGCTCGTCTTCGGCGTCGGCGCGGCGTTGCTGGGGTCGTTCGTGCTGCTCGCGTTCAGCGGCATGGTGCCGGCGCTCCTGGCCGCGTCGACGGTGCTGCTCTACGTGGTCGTTTACACGCCGCTCAAACGGCGCACGACCGTGAACACCCTGGTCGGCGCGGTGTGCGGGGCGTTGCCGCCGTTGATCGGCTGGAGCGCCGCGACCGGCGGCGTCGAACTGGGCGGCTGGCTGCTCTTCGCGTTGCTCTTCGTCTGGCAGATGCCGCATTTCTTGGCCCTGGCCTGGCTCTACCGCGAAGACTACGCCCGCGGCGGCCTGCGCATGCTGCCGGTGAGCGACCCCGACGGCCGCCTCACGTTCCCGGTCACGGTCGTGTTCGCCCTGCTGCATCTGCCGCTCGGCCTGATGGTCACGCTCGCCGGCGTCGCCGGGCCGTGGTTCGCGCTGGGCTCGGTGGCGCTCGGACTGGGCTGGTTCCTGCAGGGCCTGCGTCTGTACCGCAGCCGCAGCGATCGCGACGCGCGCCGCATGTTCTTGGCGAGCCTGGTCTACCTGCCGGCGGCCTTGCTGCTCATGGTGGCCGACCGCGGGCCGGGCCAGCCGCAGGATGCCTGGCTACTGCAGGCGCCGCAGCCGGTTGTGCGGGCGGTCGCCGGCGATCTGCCGCCGCCGATGCCGCTGGAGGCTCGCCCTTGACCCGGCACGACCCCGCGTCGCCCCCGCGCCGCGGCCTGCGGGGCGCCTGGTGGATCGCCTGCCTGGCGATCGTGTTCTTCGCGGCGGTGGCGGCGGTACAGCTCGGCGAAGTCCGGCGCAGCCGCACGCAGCTGCGGGTCGGCGACGGTAAGGACCCGGCCACGTACGGCTTCGATCTGGCGAACCTGACGGTGCCGGCGCGCTGGCTGGCCGCCGCCATGCCCCGCGACGCGCTGGCGCCGCTGGACCACCCGCCGTTATTGACCGCGAGCGGGGTCGACTCGCTGAACCGCGCCGAGCGGGGCAAGTACCTGGTGTCGGACGACCTCGTGATCGGGGTGGCCGCGGGCGGCGCGGCGCGCGCCTATCCGCTGCGAATGCTGAACTGGCACGAGGTGGCCAACGATACGGTCGGCGGCGTTCCGGTGGCGATTACATGGCACCCGCTGAGCGGATCGGCGGTGGTGCTCGGGCGGCGGCTGGGCAAGCGGACGCTGGTGTTTGGCCTGAGCGGGCTAGTCTGGAACTCGCACCACGTCCTGTACGATCGTCGGATGGCCGAGCCCGCTGCCGGCGCAGATGCCGGCGACGACCCCGCTGCTTCGCTTTGGGTGCCGATCCTGGCGCGCGCGGTCGCGGGTCCGGCGGCCGGGGACACTCTGGCGGTGATCCCGGCGGCGCTAGTGCGCTGGCAGAGGTGGCGAGCGGCGTTTCCTGCGACCACGGTCCCGTTACCCGACCGCGCGCTGCGCGCCGCCTACAAACGCGATCCCTACGGCAGCTACCAGAGCGGCGACGTGCTGCGCTATCCGGTGGCTCCGTTGCCGGCGTTATCGGAAGGTCAACGCTTGAAGGATCTGTTACCGCTCGGGCCGGTTGACACCCGTGCGGCGGAGACTGTCGCCGGCGGTCCGGCTTTCGCGCGCGCGTATGCTTATCGATTCCTGGTCCTCGCCCTGGACTTAAAGTAAAAAAGACTTTACCTAGAGTAAAAATACTTTTACATTGCAGTCCTCCCGGGCCGTCATGAATGCTGGACACTGGTCCAACTTGCGGCTGTCGGCTGTGCAACCTTGGGAGGTCTCGTCCGTGTCGACCCAACAGAAATCGGCCTGGTACCAACTCATCGTCGGCCTGGCGGCGGTGCTGAGCTACCTCGTGCTCCGCCTTCGTGTGCACGCCGACGCCGCGCCGGCCGCCTTCGCCGTCATCGCGCTCATCGCTTTGGCGCCGGTGCTGTTTCGGCGGGAAGTGCGCGATGAGCGCGAGCGGTTGATCGCCGGCCACGCCCTCGTCGCTGGCGGATCGGCGTCGTATCTCTTCGTCGTGGGAATCTGCATGCTCATCTGGTGGACCCGGTATCGCCATGAGCCGCCGGTCGTCGATGTCGCGTTGCTGCCGTTGATCGCCGTCGGCGCCTGCGCGGTCTTGTTGATCGTGCGGGCGGCCGCGGTCCTGGTGCTGCACCATGGGAGCCTCGACCAGGGTCGGTCATGAGCGCGTTGCCGTCCGTCAACCGAGGGCTGGGCAACTGCATCCGCCGGCTGCGGTTCGAGCACGGCGAGATGACCCAGCAGGAACTGGCAGAGCGCTGCGGCGTCACCCGCCAGACCATCATCGCGCTCGAGGCCGGCCGTTACGGACCCAGCCTGGTCCTGGCGTTTCGCATCGCGCGGGTCTACGGCGTCGGGATCGAGGACGTCTTCACCTGGCGGGACTGAGCAGGGTTGGCCGGCAGCGAGGGCTCGAGGCGGCGGGATTTGCGCCGGCATGAGTCTCGCGCCTGCGGTTTGCTTCCAGCTCGGCGGATCAGCGCCGCGTTTTGTCGGACGACACCTGCGGATGCAAGTCGACCAGCAGCCTGTCGAGGTCCTTCACCTCGCCCACGATGATCAAGCGATCACCCGGCAAGAGGGGTTGTTCGGGATCGGGCATGCGGTTCGCGGCCTCCCCAAGCAGCGCGCGCTGTTTGACGGCCAGCACGGAAATGCCATAGCGCTGGCGCAGAGCGAGCTCGCGCAGACAGCGCCCGTGCCAGGCAGCCGGTGGGGTCAATAGTTGCACCTTGTACTGCTCCGGCAGTTCGACACAGTCGCGCATGCGGGCTTCGCCGGTCACAAGCTGGATGCCGGCGTCGCGTTGCTGCAGCACCTCGCGGTTGTAGACCTCGAAGATTGCCCTGCGTGTGACCACCCCGACGAGCACGGGGTGGTCGGCGCTGTACAGTACGGGCAGGTCGGCCAGGTCGCGGCGACCGAGCGCGAGCAGGCAGTTCTCGAGGTTGTCGAGACGATGCACGACTTCCGGCTGTGGCGAGCAAAGGTCGGCGGCGATCAACAACCGGCCCAAACTCTGCTCGTGCAGGATATCCTTCACGTCATGGATGGAAATGCGCCCGGCCAGCCGGCCGTCGCGGTCGACCACGTAGTAGTGCTCGACGGTGTCGCCGAGGAAGAGGTCGAGGATTTGTTCGAGCCGCGCGTCGATCGCGATGGTGGCGGGGTTGACCTCCATGATGTCCTGCACCTGGTAGTCGCGCAGGATGGCGCTCTCGCGGCCGAACTGCAGCTCCTGGCCGCGGCGCGTGAACTTCAGGGTGAACATGGAGTCGCGCAGGAGCGCGCGGTACACGAGCGCCGCGCCGATCGACGCGAGCATCAACGGCAGGATGATTCGATACTCACCGGTCATTTCGAACAGAATCAAGATTGCCGTCAACGGGCCGCCGGTCGCCGCGCCGACCATCGCGGCCATGCCGACCATCGCGAACGCGCCGACGGCACCCGCGGCGCCGGGCATGATCTGGCCGAGCAGTGCTCCGCAGGCGCCGCCCAGCATGCCGCCCAGAAACAGAGCCGGCGCGAAGACTCCCCCGGAGAACCCCGACCCTAGCGTGATGCTGACCGCCAACAGCTTCACCGCGACCAGGACGAGCATCAACGACCAGGCCAACCGCCCGTTGAGCGCCTCGACCATGGTGTCGTAACCCACGCCGTAGATCTGGGGGAACCACAAGATCAGCACCCCGAGGACGATGCCGCCGAGCGAGGGTTGCAGCCAGGCAGGGACCGGCAGCCGCGCAAACGCGTCCTCGCCGGCATAAACCGTGCGCACGTACGCCACCGCGAGCAACCCGACCAACAGCCCCATCACCAGGAAGAACGGCAATTCCTGAGGGCCGCTGTACTCGAACGCCGGTACCGGGAACGCGGGCGTGTCGCCCAGGAACTCGCGGCTGATCACGGTTGCGGTGACCGCGGCGATGATGATGGGGCTGAAGGTCACGAGCGCGAAGTCGCGCAACAGGATCTCCAGCGCGAAGAACGCCCCGGCGATCGGCGCGTTGAAGGTGGCGGCGATGCCGGCGGCGGCGCCGCAGCCGATCAACGTCCGCAGCCGTTGCGGCGAGAAACGCAGCCATTGGCCCAGGCTGCTGCCCATCGCGGCGCCGATCTGGACGATTGGCCCCTCGCGGCCGACCGAGCCGCCGAAACCGATTGTGATCGCGCTGGCGGTGATTTTCACGAGGGCGACGACGGGCCGGATCACGCCCTTGCGGAAGGCGAGGCTGTTGATGACCTCGGGCACCCCGTGGCCGCGAGCCTCGCGGGCGCCGAAATGGACGAGCGGTCCGACGATCAGGCCGCCGATCACCGGCAGCAGCAGCTTGCGCCACCACGGCACGCCGGCCAGCAGCGCGACGGTATGCTCGCCGTGTCCCAGGGCGAAGCCCTGGAAGAAATCGACCGCCAGACGGAAGACGATGGCCCCGAAGCCGCCGATCACGCCGACAACCACCGCCATGGCCGCCATGAACGCCGTCTCGTCGGGCTGGAAGCGCTCGATCAGCTTGAACAGGGCCAAGCGCGTTCGGCTCGGACCGCGGGCACCGGGGGCCGTGATCATCGTCTCTCCCGATTCGCGTTGCGCCGGTGAGCGGCCCGGCCGCGCGAATTCAGTTCAGGCGGCGGGAGGCAACCTGCCGCGCGGCCAACCTTGGCAGGCGCTCGGTTCATCGTCAACCCCGAGGCCGCGCCGGCCTGGCGGCGCACGCGGTCGCCGCAGCGCAGCGAACCGATTGACTCGCCCCGGCAACCCGTGGTCCCATAGCGCCGTACAGATCCATTTGCTGCTCGACCGCATCAAACCAGGAGGCCAGGCCATGCGTTGTTGTCGCCCTGTCGGTTTCGTCGTGCTCTTGCTGTCTTTCGCTCTTGGCGCCGCGGCCCAGACGCCGCCCGCACCGCTGAACGGCACGCCGGCGCGTCTGCTGCGCCTGGCCGATATCTCCGCCGACCACATCGTGTTCACCTACGAAGGCGACCTCTGGCTCGTCGCCGCCGCGGGCGGCGTGCCGCGGCGACTGACCGTCGGCCACGGCACCGAACAAGACGCCAAATTCTCGCCGGACGGCCACTGGTTGGCGTTCACCGCCGATTACGACGGCGGCCGCGACGTTTATGTGATCCCGGCGCTAGGCGGCGAGCCGCGCCGACTCACGTTCCATCCCGGTGTCGATCAGGTCATCGATTGGCACCCCGACGGCAAGCGTATTCTCCTGCGCAGCAGTCGCCGGCATCCGCTCGGCGTGCCCGAATTCTTCCTGGCGGGCAGCGACGGCGGCCTGCCCGAGCCGGTGGCGGTCGACCGCGGCGCCCTGGGCTCCTACTCTCCCGACGGCACCCGGCTCGCCTACAACCGCATTGCGAGCGAGAACCGCACCTGGAAGCGCTACGAGGGCGGCATGGCTCAGCACGTCTGGCTCGCCGATTTCGCCACCGGCCGCATCGCCCAAGCCACCGCCTGGACGGGCACCGATAACTACCCCATGTGGATCGGCAACCGCGTCTACTTCAACAGCGACCGCGAGGACGGCACGCTGAACATCTGGTCGTTCGATCCGGACCGGCTCGATCTCGCGCCGACCCGCCACACATTCTTCACCGACTACGACGTGAAGTACCCCTCGGCCGGCCCCGGCTGCATCGTCTTCCAGTACGCAGAGCAGTTGCACGTGCTGGACCTCGCGAGCGGCGAAGTGCGCGCCGTACCGATCGATCTGCGCAGCGATCGGGTGCCCATGCGACCCGAGTACGTGCGCATCGAACCGCGCACCGGCAGTTTCGGGCTCTGCCCCCAGGGCGAGCGCGCGCTGCTGGAGGCGCGGGGCGAACTGCTGGTGGTTCCGGTCAAGGAAGGTCCGTGGCGCAATCTGACCCGTACCAGCGGCAGCCGCGAGAAGTGCGCCGCCTGGTCGCCTGACGGCGAGCAGATCGCGTTCGTGAGCGATCGCACGGGCGACGAGCAACTCTACGTCATGCCCGCCAAAGGCGGCGACTGGCGCCGTCTCACCGACGGACAGTTCGGCATGATCTTGCCGCCGGTATGGTCGCCGGACGGCAAGTGGCTCCTCTTCGGCGACAAGTTCATGCGCCTGAATCTGGCGGACGTCAAGACGGGCAAGGTGACGGTCGTCGATCAGGGCGAGTACGACGACGCCTGGGAGCGCTGGGGCATCCTCGACTACGTCTGGTCGCCAGACTCGCGCTGGATCGCCTACACTAGGAACACCGCGAACATGCACGAAGTCATCACGCTCTACGATCGCGAGAACGCAACGCGCACGCCGGTCACCGATGCCATGTTCACGAGTTGGTCGCCGAGCTTCGACCCCGAGGGACGCTACCTCTGGTTCTTGAGCAACCGCACCTTCGCACCGATCATGGACCGCATCGACCAGAACCATATCTTCCTCGACGCCGCGCGCCCGTATCTTGTTCTTTTGCAGGGCGATGCGCGGTCGCCGTTCGACCCCGCCGCCGGCGAAACCGGCGCCGCGGCGATGGAAGCGAACAAAGAAGAGAAGAAGGACGACAAGAAGAAGGCAGACAAGAAAGACGCTGCGGCGGCGACGCGGATCGACCTCGACGGACTGGCCGGCCGCGTCGTCGCGGTCAAGGGCGCCGCGGCGGCGAACTGGTTCCGCCTGGAGGCGACCGTCGCCGGATGCGTGCTGTTGCGCCGCGACGAGCCGGTGTTCCTGAAGTACCAGCATGTCGACGACCGCTCGACCGACGCCGATCTCACGTTGGTGAGCTATGATCTCGCCAAGAAGGAGACCACCGACCTCGGCGGCGGCGTCACTAATTACAATCTGTCCGCCGACGGCAAGAAGGCGATTGTCCGCCAGGGCGACAAATACACCGTGGCGGCCGTCGGCGCGCCGTTGAGCGGCGGCGACAAGCTGGCGCTCGGCGACGTGCGGATCCTTGTCGATCGCGCCGAGGAGTACCGCCAGATCTTCGCCGAAGCCTGGCGGGTGCAGCGGGACTGGTTCTATGACAAGACCATGCACGGCCTCGACTGGGCGGCCGTTCGCGCCAAATACGAGAGTCTGTTGCCGTGGTGCGGTCACCGCGACGACTTGCGTTACCTGATCGGCGAGATGATCGGCGAGCTGAACATCGGCCACACGTACGTCTACGGGGGCGACTACCAGGGCGGCGGCTCGCGTATCGGCACCGGACTTCTGGCCTGCGATTTCGCCTGGGACCGCGGCGCCGGCGGCTACCGTATCACACGCATCCTACCGGGTTGGGGGTGGCAGGAAAACCTCGTCTCGCCGCTGGCGGCACCCGGGGTCGGCGTACGCGAGGGCGACGTCGTCACCGCCATCGACGGGATGGCGCTGTCGGCCGCGGTCAATCCGTTCGCGGCGTTGGTGGACAAGGCCGGCAAGGTCGTCGAACTGTCGCTAACCGGCGGCCGCACCGTCGCGGTCGAGGCCCTGCGCAGCGAGCGCGGCCTGCGCTACCGCGACTGGGTGGAGGCCAACCGCGCCAAGGTGGCCGCACTGTCGGACGGACGCATCGGTTACCTGCATTTACCAAACATGATGGAGCCGGGCCTGGTCGAATTCGCGCAGTACTTCTATCCGCAGAGCGGCATGGAAGCGATGATCATCGACGAACGCTACAACGGCGGTGGTTTCGTGGGCGACATGATAATCGACCGCCTCGAACGCGGTCTCTGGGCCATGACCATTCCGCGCGAGGGCAAGACCGGCCGCAACCCCGAGCGGGTTTTCCACGGGCCGCTCGCGGTGTTGATCAACGAGGACACCGGCAGCAACGGCGAGTTTTTCGCGCACGCCATCAAAGTCAAGGGCCTGGCACACGTGATCGGGATGCGCACGTGGGGAGGATCGATCGGCATCGAGCCGCACCAGGACCTCGTCGACGGCGGCGTCACGACGCCGCCGCAGTTCGGCATCTTCGGCATCGACCGCGGCGACTGGATCATCGAGGGCTGGGGCGTCGAGCCGCACCAACAAGTGCAGAACATGCCGGCCGACGTGGTCGCGGGCCGCGATGCGCAACTGGAGGCGGCGGTCGCGCACTTGCTCGGCGAACTGCGCGCGCACGGCGACCGCTGGCGGATTCCGGCAACGCCGGCGTACCCGGACAAGAGTCGGCCGCGGATGAGCGGCGTGAATCGGTAGGAATCAACCGAGGCGGCGCCGAGACGGGGAGCCGTTCGGCGCCGCCTCGGTTGGCGGAGACGGCCATGCGTTGTCGACGTTCGGATGCGGTTGCGGTTCTCGTGCCCCTTTGGCTGCTGGCGGTGCCGGTGTCGGCGGAGGCGCCGCCGCCGGACGGCTCCTTCGCCCGGTATGAAGGAGTCTTCCAGCTGCCAACTGGCCGCGCAATCGTCTTGACCACGACCGGTGTGATCGCCGAGCTGGCCAAACCGGTGTTCATCGACTGGGACGCGTACCGCGCGGGCCAGCTCGTGGTCGCGGCCGAGGACTCCCTCGTGTCGCCGGATGTCGGCGATCCTCAGGCGGCGTGCCAGGCCGAGTTCAGCATCGAGCGGTCGGCGGACGGCGCCGCCGCCGCCGTGACGGTGCGCGCGGCGGATCTGGAAGAGCGCCGCGCGGTCGCGGCCGTACTCTGGTACGATCGGGACGTGACGATTCCCGGTGACGGCGTTCATCTGGCGGCGACCCTCCGGTTGCCGGCCGCGGCGGGATCTTTCCCGGCCGTCGTGCTCGTTCACGGCTCCGGTCCCGGCGAACGTTCGTATTTCGCTGTGATGAGTTCGTACTTCGCGTCGCTGGGCATGGCCGTGCTCACTTACGACAAGCGCGGCTGCGGCGGTTCCAGCGGCGACTGGCGTGAGGTCGATCTCGACGTGCTGGCGCAGGATGCGCTGGCCGCGGCGACGTGGCTGGCGACCCGGCCGGAAATTGATCCCCGGCGCGTGGGTCTGTGGGGGATCAGCCAAGGCGGCTGGATCACGCCGCTGGTGGCGAGCTTGGCGGACGGTTTGGCTTTTGTGATCAACAGCTCGGGTCCGGCGGTCAGCTTGCGCCGGCAGGATCTCTTCCATGTCGCCAACATGTTGCAATTCTTGGAGATATCGGCAGAGGATATCGCGTACTGCATCGATGCCTTGAACGTGCTCTACGATTTCGGGCAGGGTCGGGCTGCCGCCGCATCGCTCGACGCCGTCATGGATCGGCTCCGGGACCATCCGCAGCTGAACGAACTGGCCGTGCCGCCGGCCCGTGAACTCTCGGCGGCGAGCTTGTACGCGAAACAACAGATCGGCGATCCGGCCTGGTTCTTTCATATGAACCCGGATCACGATGCGCTGGCACCTTACCGGCGGCTGCGCTGCCCGACGCTCGTGACGTACGGCCGGCTCGATTACTCGGTGCCGGTCGCCGAAAGCGTCGACTTGTTAGCAGCGGTCGCCGACTCGACGGCGGCCGGCCTGCTCACCGTTCGCGTCATTGCGGACACCGGTCACGGCTACGTGCGAATGCAAGAGGATAATCCGCTGGCTCCGGTCGCGCCGCAGACGCTTTCGCCTGATTTCTTCCAGACCATCGCAGACTGGCTGCGGACGCTCGGCGTGCTATGAAGTTATCGCGCCGCGCCTGCTTCTATCATGCAAGGAGACATCAGCAATGACCCCCGCCCGCGAAGCTCTGGCGCGCCTGCGCGCCGGCAACCGGCGCTACGTGACGGGCGCGTTCAACCGCGCCGGACAAGTTGGCCAAGCACGCCGCGATGAGCTGCTGGGCGGCCAGCGCCCGTTCGCGATTATCCTGGGCTGCTCCGATTCACGGGTTCCGGTCGAGATCATCTTCGACCAGGGGCTGGGCGACCTGTTCGTTGTGCGGGTCGCCGGGAACATCGCCGCTCCGGCCCAGACCGGCAGCATCGAGCTTGCCGTCCAGCACTGCGGCGCGCGGCTCGTCGTGGTGCTCGGGCACACGCGTTGCGGGGCGGTGCAGGCCGCGTTCGACGCGCTCCACCGGCCGCAGGAACCGTTGTCGCCCGGTCTGCGGGAGATCGTCGATCGCATCGATCCGCTGCTGACCGGTCTGCTTGCCACAGACCTGCGCCACGATCAGGAGGCGTTGCTGCACGAGGCCATGCTCGCCAATGTCCGCGCAACCGCGGACCGGCTGCGTCAGGACTCGGCGGTCATCGCGCATGCGATTCAGCGGGATGGTCTGGTGGTTGTCGGCGCCGAGTATTCGCTGGCGACGGGCGTCGTGGACTTCTTCGATGGAGTGCCGAGCGATGCCTGATGCCCGGTCCATTCCGCTCGGTCGCATCTATGACGACCTGGCATTCTTGATGCCTTTGATCACGCCGCCGGCCGAGTACGCGGAGGAAGCGGCGCACTGGCGGACGCTGCTGCGCGAGAAGCTAGGCTCCGGCCGTCACGCGATCCTCGAGCTCGGCGTCGGGGGCGGCCACAATCTGTCCCATTTCGCCGCCGAGTTCGACGCCACCGCGGTCGACCTCTCCGGGGCGATGCTCGCTCATTGCCGGCGCCTGAACCCCGGCGTCAAGCTCGTCCAGGGCGACATGCGGACCGTGCGGCTGGGGGAGACGTTTGCGGCGGTCCTGATCCATGACGCGATCAGCTACATGCTCAGCGAGGCGGACCTCGCAGCGGCGTTTGCCACGGCAGCCGTGCATCTGCGGCCCGGCGGTGTTTTCATCACGAGCCCTGACCGCTATCGGGAGACCTTTCAGTCGCCGTCCATCGACCACGCCACCCATGCCGCCGGCGACCGGCAGGTCACCTACTTCGAATACACCCACGATCCCGAACCCGCGGACACAACCGTCGAGTCGATCATCACCTGCCTGATCCGCTCGCCCGGCGAACTGCGCATCGAGCACGACCGGCACCTCACGGGCCTGTTTCCGCGGGCGACTTGGCTGCGACTGCTTCAGGCAGCGGGCTTCACGGTCGAGACGCGGGTCTTCGCCTTGCCAGACTGGCCGCACTCGCACGAGCTGCTGGTGGGAACGCTGGCCTGAGCGGGGTTGCGGGGGTCTGCCGTAAATGGGCCCGCCCGGCATGTCCTCGCGCCTACGGCGCTGCGGAGTTGCCGGGCGGGCGCATTTACGGCAGACCCCCGGTTGAAACCGCTTCAGGCTCGGTTCGCGACCGTTTCTGGGCCTACCGGAACAGCGCCCTCACGCTGCTCCAGGTTGCCGCCGCGGCTGCGACCGGTTCCTCTAGATTCAACAACAGCAAATAGTTGTACTCATTCACGGGGCCGGAATACGTCGTCGAGCCGACCCAGAACCACACGAGCGATCCCGGTTCGCCGGTGATGGTCAGGCTGTTCGGCTGGCACGGTCCCACGGTGACGTACTGCACTACGTCGACCAAGTTGCAGTCCTGTGGACCGAGTTCGAACAAGTAAGTGGCGAACTCAGCATCGCCCGTGATCTCGAGCACGCCGCCGGCTGGCATCGTGATGTGAAACCAGTCCGTGTCGCGGTACTGGGCGCCGCCTTGGCCGAGGTACCAGCCGCCCTTGCCGCAGAACACGGGCGCGGCGATGGTCTGGAAGACCGGGGTCCCGAGGTTGCCGCAGCCGCTGTTATAGGAGTCGACGTAGCCGTCCTGGATGGGCGGCTCGTTCTCGAGCTGGGCGCCGGCCGGGCATGCGATCTCGCAAGGGGCATGGTCGGTGATGTCCATCTCATAAGCGCCTTCCGAGTTTACGTAGCCGTCGATGATGATGTAGTAGGTCGCACCGCCCGGTAGTATGAGACCCTCGATCCGCGACGTGTAGACACCGCATGGCGGACCGAAGTGGAAATCGTCGCTGCAGGCGAGCATGCTCAAGCTCTCGTCGCAAACATAGAGCTGTGTATCATAGCTGGAGTAACACAAGTCGATATCCAGAACCGTCGTGACTTCCAACGAGACGGAGTAGACGACATCGGCAGCCATGCCGCCGAATGGGCACATGAAGCCGAAATCGTTGTTATAGCCGACGGTTGTGCCGGTCCAGGTACCGGGTGGCGTGATCGGCACCGCGTCGGCGACGGTGTCGCCGCCCTGGCGCCATCCGGCGGGAATATGGACGGCCTGACCGCCAGCCGGTTTGGCGGGAGCCTGGATTCCCAAATCGAATGCCTGGCTCGAGCAGACAAGGCCAAGGAACCCAACCAGCGTCAGGATTGCTCGCATCATGGTGCTCCTTACGCGTTAAAATGGGCGCCGAACAACAAGACAGCATGGCACGACCCCGCCCCCGGCGGGGCCGTGCGATCTGCGTCGTGTTCGTGTCCGGTAGGCTACCGGAACAGCGCCTTCACGCCCGACCAGGTCTCGGTCTCGGTG
>Ga0334884_1002873_pt1 | contig 20810 bp, 11 predicted proteins | sample GraSluR1_MG_7_FD_207215 | JGI IMG/M metagenome (GOLD analysis project Ga0334884, IMG submission 207215) | Sludge microbial communities from methane-producing bioreactor in Wageningen University, Netherlands - Granular Sludge_12_05 R1 | ecosystem: Engineered > Bioreactor > Anaerobic >...
AGCCGCGACAAGGAGGCGGCGACGGCCCGCGCCTTGACGCCGCGGGAGGCGGGCGGGAATAATACTTGGTTTCGCGAGAGTTCGGTGCTCGAAGGCGAGGATCGAGGCCGTGGTTCTCGCGCGTGCGGCGGCAACCGGCACGCTCGGGCGGTGCCGCAACCACCCACACGTTGCCCGGAGAGACCGAGTCGATGGCCGATGCGACCACCGCCGTGAGCCAGGTCGATCTGATGTTTCGGGCGTTCTGCGACCGCACTCGCCTCAGGATCCTCAGCCTTCTGCAGGCGGGTGAGTCGTGCGTCGGCGACATCGTCGAATCCCTTCAGGTCCCCCAGCCCAGGGTATCGCGGCATCTGGCGTATCTGCGCAGGGCCGGCCTCGTGACCAGCCGAAAAGACGGGCTCTGGTGCCACTACTCGTTGACCCCGCCAAAGACGGAGTTCCATCGCAAGCTCCTGGAGTGCGCGATCACGTGCTTTCGGGAAGTGCCGGAGATCCGGTCCGACACCGCCCGCGCGAGGAAGTTGAAGCACGCGGGCGGCTGTTGTCCGTCGAAGGTGCGTCGCGCCGCCGCGAAGGGCCCGTGAGACGACTTTTTCGGATTCCGATATGCCATCCACCTTTCCGCAAGCACTCGAGCAGGGCGTGCTCATCTTCGACGGCCCCATGGGCACGGAACTCTACCGCCGCCATGTGTTCACGAACCGCTGCTTCGACGAGCTTTGCCTCTCCGAGACCGAGCTGATTCGCGAGATCCACGCCGACTACTGCGAGGCGGGGGCCGAGGTGCTCACGACGAACACGTTCGGCGCGAACCGGGTGGCGCTGGGCAAGTTCGGGCTGGCCGACCGGGTCGGCGACATCAACCGGGCCGGGGCCCGAATCGCCCGGCAAGTGGCCGATGAGGCCGGCCGGCCCGTGTTCGTGGCCGGCTCGATCGGGCCGCTGCCCACGCAGCCCCAGTATCAGGCGATCGTCGAGCAGATGATCGCCGAGCAGGTTGCGAGCCTGCGGGAGGGCGGGGTCGACTTCATCCTCTTCGAGACGCAACGCAGCCGCGACGACCTCGAGGCCTGCGCCCGCGGCATGCGCCGCGTGCCCGGCGTGCCCTTCGTGCTGTCGTTCGCCATCGTCGATCAGGCCCAGACCGCCCGGGGAGAGCCGGTCGAACGCATGTTGGCCCCCATGCCCGGCGATCTGCCCCAGCCGATCGCCTGGGGCATGAACTGCGGCACGGGGCCGAGCGGGCTGCTGGCGGCGGTCGAGCAGGCCGTAAAGCGCACGTCGCTTCCGCTCGTGGTCCAGCCGAACGCGGGGATGCCCAAGGAGGTCGACAACCGCACGATCTACTTCTGCTCGCCCGAGTACCTGGCCACCTACGCCATGCGATACGTGAGCCTGGGAGTTCGGGGCGTGGGCGGATGCTGCGGCACCACGCCCGAGCACGTCCGCAAGGTGGCCGAGGCGGTCAAGCCGCTGGCCCGGGCGGCCGCGGCCAGGCCCGTGGTGATGGCGCCCTGCGAGCGGGTCGAGCCGAAAGAGCCCGTTCCGCTGGCCGAGCGGTCGCGATTCGCCCGGCGCCTGGCCGAGGGCCGTTGGGTGACGAGCGTCGAGCTGCTGCCGCCGCGCGGATACGACCTGGGGCCCACGGTCGGCAAGACGCGAATCCTGCACCAGCGCGGCGTGCACGCGATCAACATCCCCGACGGTCCTCGGGCCAGCGCCCGCATCTCGCCGCTCGTCACGGCCGAGCGGATCCAGCGCGAGGTGGGCATCGAGGTCATCCTGCACTTCTGCTGCCGCGACCGGAACCTCATCGGCATGCAGGCCGATCTGTTGGCCTGCGCGGCCTGCGACGTGCACAACATCCTATTCGTGACGGGCGATCCGCCCAAGCTGGGCAACTATCCGCACGCCACGGGCGTGTTCGACACCGACTCGATCGGCATGGTGGCCGTGCAGCGGGGCCTCAACCGGGGCATCGACCTCGGGGGCCAGGCGATCGACCCGCCCACCCGAGCCCTCATCGGCGTGGGCCTTGACCCGACCGCCCTCGACCGCCGGCGCGAATTGGAACGCTTTCGCCGCAAGGTCGAGGCGGGCGCCGAGTTCGCCATCACCCAGCCCGTGTTCGATCCCGAGGCCCTGCTGCGATTCCTCGACGAAGTGGCCGATTGCGGCATTCCGATCATCGCGGGCATCTGGCCGTTGGCGAGCTATCGCAACGCCCTATTCTTGCAGAACGAGGTGCCGGGCGTCGACATTCCCGAGCCGACCATGCGCCGCATGGAATCGGTCGAAAGCCGCGACGACCAGCTTGCCATGGGCGTCGCAATCGCCCGCGAATCGGTCGAGCACGTGCGCGACCGCGTGGCGGGCATCCAGGCGAGCGCCCCCTTCGGCAACGTGGCCACCGCCCTGGCCGTGATCGACGGTTGGGAAGGTTGACTCCTTCCCCACGCGTTCCCACGCTTGCCCGCTCGTTCCCACGCTTCCGCGTGGGAACGCACCTCTTGGCCGCTGCCCGCTCGTTCCCACGCTTCCGCGTGGGAACGCACCTCTTGGCCGCTTCGCGGCGCTTGGAGGGGCGCAAAGCGTCGAAGCCTTCGGTTCCCACGCCGGAGCGTGGGAACCCGAGGGCGAACCGGTCGGGATCGCTTCGTCCCCACCTTGAAATTCGCGCTCGCGTGGATTCTGCGTGTCATGGGGCCGAGTTTCAAGTAGTGATAGGCTCCACCGCGCTGACCAGCGAACCGGATCCGAGCACACTTTGTCATGCTTCCTCCCATGTCGGTCAGGTATTGTGGCCTTTGGCTCGGCAAGTGGAGCCACCGGCAGTCGTACCCGGACCAGCCAGTCTGCCGAACGGGTGTCGCTCCCGGCGGTCGGAGCTTGTGCAGCTCCGCTGAGCACGGGCCCGGTGAGCCGTCAAGTTGAACCCGCGATCTCGACGTTGGAAGCTGAATTGTCGAAGACCCAAAGACCACGGGGTGGGAGTCAAGCCCAACCTGCTCGGCTTGAAAGACCGATGACCTCACCCGAAGTCGAACGGGCCGCGTTGCGCGCCTACGCCGAGTGCGAAGTGGACCAGAGGGCGCTCGAATCGTGCGTCTCCTGGTTTTCGGCCAGGCGCTATGCCGTCTCCGTTACCGGCCCAACTGGTCATGGGGGGGCACGAAAAAAGCCCGATGTCGCTTGTGACACCGGGCTTTGGTCGTCCGAAGGTGCAGCCAAGTGTCACAAGCGCAAAGGATGCCCGCGCAGCGCATTTGCCCAATCATCGGCCATGCGCCCTTGGCATCGCGGCTCGGCGGTAAAACTTGACCACAACGAAATCATCGGTCCTCTTGCTTGGTTCGGAGGCGCAGACGCCCCGGACGAACAACGCGCCCGGGCGTCCCGTACCCTCTCTATCGCCGATAGACGCCCAAGCCCCTCAGAGAGTTCGCATTTTTTTTCGTTTTGGCACTCCCCGCGTTCGATGCGGTCGCCTATTGCCAAGAAACGACAGAACCCCCTGCCAAGCAAGGGGTTCGGCACGTTGCGGCCCCGGTGGGCAATCATGGGCCGGAATCATCAGTGGCGGGGACAGGATTTGAACCTGCGACCTCGAGGTTATGAGCCTCGCGAGCTACCGGACTGCTCCACCCCGCGTCATGGTGGGCTGAGCGAAGGGGTCCGCTCAGCCGATTTTGTACGTCCCTATTCTATCACGCTTTCGGCTGAGGTCGAGGCCAACGCGAGTTTTTTTGGCATCGCGATGAACGCGGCGGCGCGGGCTCCTGGGAAGGCGACGGCACGCGTGCGCGGCGATTGCGCACTTGCGGCTGCAACCCTTTTCTCATCAACTACTTGGTTCGCGGGTCGCCTTCCGTCGCGCTGGCGGGTTTTCGAACGACGAGATATAATCGTAGGTAGCACCTCGATCGATTCTCTTCCAGGGTTGTGCTGGGCGGAGGTCCGCCAACCGGCCATTCGAGGGGAGGCCATGCATGGCGGCTCCAAACCCCGACTCGCGGCAAGCACGACCCCCCGACCCATCGGCGGCCGCGTCGGGACGGCCCACCCCCCCGATCGGTGCGGTTCGTCCGATCGGTCCTCCGCCCCAGAATAGCCATGCCGCGGGCGCGAGCGCCCCCGCACGTCCTGCCCAGGGGCACGAGTATCTTTGCGGCCAGCCTCCCGTTCCGTCTGAGCACGTGGGCGACGTTCCTCCTCTCGCGCAGCCGCCGCCACGGCCGGCGGTGCAGGGTCCGCCGCCGCCGGTGAGCCATCCCCCGGCAGCTCAGCCGCACCCGCAGGCTGCGCCTGGGCCGGCGCCAGTCGATCCGACGGCGATGCCCGTGTTACGGGAACCGGCCCCGGCGACTGCCGCACCCAAGGGCCGGAAAGCCCGAAAGGCCCGGCGCGGCCGGCACGAGGCGAAGGAAGACGACCGAGAGAAGAACGACCGCGACGAGATCGCCGACGCGGCGATTCGGCACGCCCCACCCTGGTTGGTCAGCGCGGTCGTCCACATGGCCTTGATGATCGTTCTCGGGCTGATCATGTTGCCCCAGATCGGAGGAAACCAGATCGAGCTGCAGTCGATCTGGGCCGAGAAGCTGGGCGATCAGTTGGAGTTCGACTCGCCTTTTGCCGGCCTGGACCCGACGAAGCTCGACGATCCGATCTATGCGAAGGACGAGTTGCCGGTCGAGGACCCCTTTGCCGCGCCTCCCGAGGTCGAGATCGTTCCCGACGGCTGGAACGCGACCAGCCAGATCGACTCGCTTCAGATCGGCGTGGCCCTCGAGGGTCGCCAGAAGGGCATGAAGGAGGCCTTGCTGGGGCGATATGGGGGGACCGCACTGACGGAACAGGCCGTGGAACAGGGCCTGTTGTGGCTCGCCCGCAACCAGAGGAAAGACGGCTCGTGGAGCCTCAAGGGCCCCTATACGGGCGGAGCCGTGACCGAAGACAATCCGGTAGCGGCCACGGCGATGGCGCTGTTGGCCTTTCAGGGCGCCGGCAACACGCACCTCGAGGGCTCCTTCAAGTCGAACGTCGCCCGGGGCTGGAACTGGCTGCTCAAGCAGCAGGACAGCGCAGGCAACTTCTACCACGCGGGGCCGTCGACGCACATTTTCTACGCGAACGGGCAGTGCGGCATCGCGATCTGCGAGCTGTACGCCATGTCGAAAGACGCGAAGCTCCGCGAGCCGGCCGAGAAGGCGATCGGCTACCTGATCCGCTGCCAGGGGCCCGCCGGGGGCTGGCGCTACAGCCCCGGCGGCGACAGCGACGTCTCGGTGACCGGCTGGATCGTGATGGCCCTCCAGAGCGCGCGCATGGCGGGGCTCGAGGTGCCCTCCGAGGTGTTCGGCAAGATCGGGCGGTTTCTCGACACGGTGGCCCACCACGACGGCTCGCAATACGGCTACCGGCCCTTCGAGAACGAGCCGCGGCTTTCGATGACGGCCGAGGCGCTTCTGTGCCGCCAGTATCTCGGCTGGGCGCGAAACGACAAGCGCCTCGTCGAGGGGGTCAGGCACATCACCGAGAACCTCATCGACTACGAGCAGGCCGACGAGTATTACTGGTACTATGCCACGCAGGTCTGCCACCACATGGAAGGCGAGCACTGGAAGAAGTGGAACGGCGTCATGCGGCAGGCGATTCCCGAGAAACAAGTCAAACGGGGGCGCGAGGCCGGCAGTTGGGACCCGGGCCGCGCCAACCCCCAGGCCCCCGACGGCTTCGAGTGGAGCAACCGGTATACGCCCTACGGCGGGCGGCTCTACGTGACCTGTTTGTCGATCTACATGCTCGAGGTCTATTACCGGCATTTGCCGCTGTACACGAACGTCTACGGCCTCACCCGGGGGTTTTAGCCGTCGGTGGGCGCTTCACCGATCGCCGGTCTGTTGCCGGGCCCTACGGCTTCTGGCCGCAGTAGGTGCTGAGCACGCGGACCCGCTGGACCAGGTGCCCCACGCCGGCCCCCATGACGATCAGGGCGGCGGCGAAGATGACGTGGCGGTCCCAGCGCGCATCGAGCAGCGCGTGCAGTTCGGTGCGGCGGAGGAAGAAGTCGAGCACGTGCGCTCCGTACGACACGAGAGAGAGGATCGTGATGAACCAGACGAATCGCACGCGAAACCAGAGCCCCGACCCGACGATCAACAGCGGATAGGCGACGATCAGCGGGCTGGCCGCCCCGTTGGCGAACAGCAGCACGGCGAACAGCAGCGCCGAGTCGAGCGTCCCCCAGACGAACCGCGCCGAGAGCGACCAGCGGGGAATCTTGAGCAACTGCTGGCACACCACGGCCGTGACCACCCAGACGGCCATGAGCAGATACATCCGGGTGACGAACTCGATATCGAGCTCGCCGCAGGCCGTGTTGATGGTATGGACGGTGAAGAAGATGCCCAACACGCCCAGGCGGGCGGCGAGGGCCGGCTCGCGGCGGCTCCAGTTCCAGAACCGCTGGATCGGGCCGGGAGGCCGGGCCGCCAGGGTCTCGCCCTTGAGAAACCGTTCGAGGTCGTCGGCCAGGGCCTCGGCCGAGTCGTACCGATCGGCGGGCGACTTCGACAGGCATCTGAGCGCGATCAATTCCAGAGGCCTGGGAATCCGCCGGTTCAGGCGCCGGGGCAGGGTCGGCTCGCGCGTGAGCACCTGCATGAGCGTGTCCAACGGGCTGTCGGCATGGAAGGGGGGCCGGCCGGTCAGCATCTCGTAGAGGATCGCGCCCAGGCTGTAAACGTCGCTGGCCGGCGTGGCCTCGGCGCTGTGTCCGGCGGCCTGCTCCGGGGCCATGTAGGTGGCCGTCCCCAGAATCGCCCCGGTTGTGGTCTGGACGTCGGAGCCCGGCACGAACATCTTGGCCAGCCCGAAATCGGTCACGTAGGGACGCGACTCGGCGTCGAGCAGGATGTTCGAGGGTTTCAGGTCGCGATGCACGATTCCCAGGCGATGCAGCTCGCCCACCGCGCGGGCGACCTGCGCCATGAGGCGAACCGCCGGCTCGATCTCCATCTCGCCCGACGCGATTCGCTCGGCCAGGCTCGTGCCGTCGACGTACTCCATGACGAAGTAGTGGCGGCCGTGCAACTCGCCCACCTCGTGGACGTCGACGATGTGCGGGTGGCGCAGGGCGGCCGCCACCTTGGCCTCGGCCCGGAATCGGCGCACGTGCTCGGGCGAGGCGAGGTGCCCGGCCAGGATCATCTTGACCGCCACCGTGCGATCGAGGCATTTTTGCCGGGCCTTGTAGACGACGCCCATCCCGCCCCGCCCGATCTCCTCCAGCAGCTCGTAGGCGCCGAACTCCCTCGGCACCTCGGCCGACGCGGTCGTGGCGTCGGCGAAGTCGCCGGCCAGGGTTTCGCCGGGCGGTTTCGACGCCTCGACCAGATCGGAGGCGATCCCGTCCAGCACGTCGAGGCACGCCAGCGCCGGGGCCAGCTCGGGATGCTCGTCGAGCAGGCGGCGGCGGTCGGGCTGCTCGCCCGCATGCAGCCTGCGCAGATAGTCGTCCAACAGGTCGAGCACCTCGCGCTCGTCCGAAGGCTGGCCCGTCACGGCGCCTCCTCCACCACTTCGCGGAGCTTGTCGATGGCCCGCTTCCACAGCATCTGCACGGCGGGCCGGCTTCGGCCCATGCGCTGGGCCACCTCGTTGAACGACAGGCGCTGAAGGTTGCGCAGGAAGATGACCTCCTGGTAGTCGGGCGCGAGGTTCTCCAGCGCGGCGATCACGCGAAGCTCCTCGTCGCGGCGAACGACGCTCTGGCTGGGCGTGCCGCCCGGCGCGGCGGGCTCGGGCACCCCGCCCAAGGCGGTGCCGTCGCGCGCGTCGCGGATGGGCACTTCCCGCCGCGCCTGGCGCTTGGCCGTGCCGCGGTAATGCCGGACGAAGTCGGCCGCGTTGTGCAAGAGGATCTTGCGCAACCAGGCCAGAAGCTCCTTCTCCGAGGCCCCCTGAAACGCGCCGAAGTCGCGGTGGGCCTCGAGCAACGTCTGCTGGACCAGGTCGGAGGCGTCGACCTTGGCCCGAAGCCAGGTCTCGAGCTGCGCCCGGGCGGCGAAGCCCAGGTAGCCGCGGCACAGCTCGAACAACCGCTCGCGGCAATCCGCGTCGCCCTGCCGAGCCCGCTCGATCAGTCGGCTCACCTGAGATCGTTCGTCTTCGGCCATGACGGGAAAGATCGCTTGAACGACGAGAACCCATTCAGTCTATCGCGGGCAAGAGGCGATTGCCACCTCAGGGCGCGTGCGCCGCCGGGCCCCACGTCGCCTTCGCGGCGGATTGCCGAGGCTGGTCGACGCGGGCGGGTGCTCGCACGACGGATCGTCCCTTCATGGCGGTTCTTGCGCCCCACACCGGTCGCGTGGGGCGGCGCCAGCGCAGCGCCGCCCGCCTCGCGACTCTTCTACGAAGCCCGCTTTGGAACCGCCTCGAACCCCAGCGCCTCGATCATGCGGTAGTCGTCGTCGGGGGCCTGTCCCTTGGTCGTCAGGTAGTCGCCCACGAAGATCGAGCTGGCCGCGAACAGCCCGAGGGGCTGAAGGCTGCCCAGGTGGATTTCGCGTCCCGCCGCGATCCGCAGCTCGGACTTCGGGTTGGCCAGGCGGAACATGGCCAGCACCTTGAGGCAGTAGCGGGGATTCAGGCTTCCGGACGACTCGAGCGCGATGCCGGGAATCGGGATCAGGAAGTTGACCGGCAGGGCCTCGACCTCCAGCGCGCCGAGCGTCAAGGCGAGCTCGACGACGTCGACGTCGTGTTCGCCCATCCCGACGATTCCGCCCGAGCAAATCTCCAGGCCCGCCTCGCGCACCGCCCGAAGTGTGTCGAGCCGCTGCCGGTACGTGTGGCTCGTGCAGATTCGGGGATAGTAGCGCTGGCTCGTGTTCAGGTTGTGATTGACCCGGTTCACGCCGCACGCCTTGAGGCGCGCGGCCTGGCCGGCGTCGAGCAGGCCGGGCGAGACGCAGACCTTCAAATCGAAGGCTTCGTGGATGCGGGGCACCACCCGGGTAATCACGTCGATCTCTCGATCGCGGGGAGCCCGGCCCGACGTGACGATGCAGTACGTTCGCGCCCGGCGCTCGACGGCCAGGCGGGCGCCGTCGAGAATCGCGTCGGGATCGAGCAGGTCGTAGTTCTCGATGTTCGCCTTCGACACGCGCGACTGCGCGCAGTACCCGCAGTCCTCGCCGCACCGGCCGCTCTTCGCGTTGATGAGGAAGTTCAAATGGACGCGGTTGCCGAAATAGCGGTGCCGCACGCGGTAGGCGGCCGCCAGCACGTCGAGCAGCTCGGCGTCGGGCGACCGCAGGATCGACACCCCCTCATCGGCCGTGAGCCGGTGCCCGTCGAGGATTCGCTCGGCCAGATCGTGCCACGGAGGAGAGGCACGGCAGGCGTCCGGCGCAATTGGGGGTGGGGTCAGCGGATTCATCCATTGCCTCGAAACGGGGTGCGCAATTGCGGATGCAGCGAGGGAGCACGCATGCGTCGGAGCCGCTCGTCGCGGTCCGACGCTCCATCCTACCCAAGACGCAGAGATCTGCAAACGCGCCCCTCCTGCTTGCGGCAATCCTCCGTGGCAGCCCAGCCTGCAATGTCCGCCCTCGGTCCGTTGACAGCCCTGTTTCTCCACTCTACCATGACTTCGCTTGTCTGGACGGTGTGCGTCGCGGCCGCCCTGTCGCGGTCGACGCCGAAGCGTCGTGGGTTTGCGAAGCGGGCGCGCGTTTCCGGCCTTTTGTGGACAGGCATCCCCCCGATTCAAAGGACGGCATCATGGGTCGACGCAAGCACCTCGGCAGCCTCGTGGGTCGCATCGCGCGCAAGTCGTCGGAGCGATGGTGTTTGGCGGCCGTCCGTTTCCGCCGGTCGCTAGTCGAGCCGCTCGAACAGCGCGCGCTGCTGTCGGCCGTTCGCGCGCTCGACGGTTTCGAGGCGAACTCGCTTGCGCGGGGCGACGACCCGTCGACCGGCGCCGTCGAACTCGGGTTCGAGGTGAATCTGTTCGGCCGGACGCACGATTCGCTGTACGTGAACACGAACGGCAACGTGACGTTCGACGCCCCGCTGAACGAGTACCGCGATCTCGCCCTGCGCGACTTGGAGGGCGCGATTCTCGCGCCCTTCTGGGCCGACGTCGACACGACGAACGAGCTGTCGGGCGTGGTGACCTACGGCAGCGATGAGGTCGACGGCCGCTCGGCCTTCGGAGTCAATTGGATCGACGTGGGCTATTTCGACGCGCAGGCCGGCGCGACGAACCGCTTTCAACTCGTGCTCATCGATCGTTCCGACGTCGCGCCCGGCGCGTTCGACGCCGAATTCAACTACGATCGAATCACCTGGGACACCTCGACCCCGAAGGCCGGCGGGGGCACGCCCATTGCCCGGGCAGGCTTCTCGGCCGGAACGGGCGAACCCGCCACGCACTACGAGTTGATCGGCTCGGGATACGTGGGCACGCTGGTCGACGGCTCGTCGCTGCTCGGCCTGGTGAACCACCACCTCAACAGCGACGAGCCGGGCCGCTACGTGTTCGAGTTCCGGCACGGAACGAGTCTCGACGACCTGGGGCTCGCCGGCCAGATCGTCGACGTGCAGCCCGGCCTGTCTCTCTTGGGCAGCGGAACCGATCCCGACGCATTCCCCATTGCCCAACCGACCAACGGCGACGCCGCCGACACGATCCATGCCGATCAGCTCCGGTCGGGCGGAGGGCTCGGGCTCGATCTCAGCGGCGACGGATTGCACGTCGGCATCTGGGAGGCTCGCGAGGCGGCCGGAGGAGCGCACGTGCGCTCGACCCACCGGGAGCTTGCCGGGCGCGTGACCATCGGCGACAGCGGATCGCCCCTGTTCTCCGACCACGCGACCCACGTGGCGGGCACCCTGGGCGCGACGGGACTCGGCCTCGACGGCATCGCCGGCACCGACGACGACCTGGCGGTCCAGGGCATGGCGTATCGGGCCCAACTGTTCAGCTTCGACGTGACCGATTACCTTGCCGAGCTTCCGACGGCGATCCAAGGCGACCAGCTCGTGGCCTCGAACCACTCGTGGGCCTATGCCGCCGGATGGGACGTGCGCGCGTTCGCCGCCCTGGGAGGGCAGGCCGCCAACACCTGGTTCAGCGATCGACTTCCGGCCAACTTCGCCGGCGAGGATCCCTTGTTCGGACAGTACGGCGACGACTCGCGCGGCCTCGATGAAGTGCTCCACGACAATCCCGGCCATCTGGCGGTGTTTTCGGCCGGCAACGACGGCGCGCGTCCCGCGGGGGCGGGGAGCGGGGCAGCGCATTACACCGACCTGCTCGGAGGCCAATACGTGGCGTGGTTCGCCTCGCCGCCGGTTGGAGGCTTTCTTGCCGGTTTGCCCGCCTGGTGGCTGGTCTCCGACGCGCTGTACGCGGCTCCCACCGACGACGGGAACCTGGGCACCGGCTTCGACAGCATTCCCTCCGGCGGCGCCACGGCCAAGAACTCGCTCACCGTCGGGGCTGTCAACGACCTGACCGACGATCCGCTGGGTGCCGTGACGATCGACGATATGGCGCCGTTCTCTTCCTGGGGGCCCACCGACGACGGCCGCATCAAACCCGACGTGGTTGCGGGCGGGGTCGACTTGTTCTCGACGACCGCCGGCGCCGACGACGCCTATGAATCGGGATGGAGCGGCACCTCGATGGCCGCCGCCGGAGTCACCGGCGCCGCCGTGCTCTTGATCGAGCACTTCGAGAATCTCCACGGCCGGCTGCCCCGAAGCGCGACCACGAAGGGCCTGATGATCCACACGGCCGTCGACGCGGGCAACCCCGGCCCCGACTACTCGTTCGGCTGGGGCGTCGTCGACGCGGCGGCCGCGGTCCGCTTCCTCAGCCGCGATGTCGCGTCGTCGCTCAGCGAGATCAACCAGTTGGTCGAAGGCACGCTGGAAGATGGGGCCGTGGACTCCCGGACCGTCGACGTGCAGGCCGGCGAGCCGCTCAAGGTCACCCTGGTCTGGACCGACCCGGCCGGCACCGCCCGGACGGGGCTGGCGAACCTCGACAACCCCGCCCGCGCGCTGGTCAACGACCTCGATCTCACCGTGACGGGGCCCGGCGGCACCACGCATCTGCCCTGGACGCTCAATCCCGCCAATCCGGCGGCCGACGCGGTCCGCACCCAGGCCAACCACGTCGATAACGTCGAGCAGGTCTTGATCGACGCACCGGCGACCGGCACCTACACGATTCGCGTGAGCCACTCCGGCGCGCTGCAGGACGGCCTGGCGCAAGACTACTCGCTGCTGATCAGCGCGGCCGCCGAAGAAGAGCCCGATCGATTCGAGTACAACGACACGCCCGCCACGGCGACCGTGCTCGGGTCCGAAGAGCGGATCACGCTCCGCGACCTGACGATCCACAACGCGGGCGACGTCGACTTCTTCCGGGTAACCGGCGCCGAGACGGGCAAGATGGTGGTCAACGCTTTCTTCCTGCATCCGAACGGCGATCTCCACGTGCGAGTCGAGGACGCCCGAGGCAACCAGATCGCCCTGGCCGACTCGGCCGACGACCACGAGAACCTGGTCGTTCCCGTGGTCGCGAGGGAGACCTATTACGTCGTGGTCTTCGGCGTGGGCGGCGCCGTGAACGCGTACGATCTCGAGATCGAGACGTTCGCCGCGCCCGTGCCCGACGAAGTCGATTTGCCGGCCCGGGACCAGTTCGGCGCGCTGAACGACACGGGGGCCAGCGCCTTCGACGACATCACGAACCGGACCGACCCGGAGATCATCATCGAGGCCGACCTCCGCGATTTCGTCGACGAGGGAATTGCGCTGCTCACCGCGGCCCAGGCCGAAGCCGGCGACGTGCCCGGGGCGGCCGTCGAGGTGTTCGTCAACGGCAACTCGGCGGGCTATGCCGAGCCGATCGCCAACACGGGCGACACGCTGTTTCGCTTTGCTTTCGCCGAGGGCGCGTTGCCGATCGAGGTGTTTCCGGCGGAAAGCGGCGGATGGCTCCACTACGTGAAGGCCGCGGTGCGCATCTTCGACGGACGGCGCGACGCCCAGGGCAATCCCGAGGCGGCCAGTGGTCGCACCCGGCTCTCGACGCCCCTGCTGCTGACCGTCGATACCACGCCGCCGGCCGTCTCCCTGCCCGACATGCTTGCGTCGAGCGACAGCGGACGACTCAGCGACGACGACGTAACGAGCGTGGTCACGCCCGCCTTCGCCGGCACGGCCGAGCGCAACGCCCGGCTGCGCATCCTGGCCCGCGACGTGACCGACGCGGGCAACGTGGGGCCGTGGGAATTGGTCGGACGGGCCGACGTCGAGCCCGACGTCGTGGGCAACGGCGCCGACCCGCTCGGCTCGTGGGAGGTCACGATCGAGCCGCTCGCCGACCGCAGCCACGACGGCACGAATCCCACCCGTTACGCCACGTACCGGATCGTCGCCGAAGCCCAGGACCTGGCCGGCAACGTCGCCCGATCCGAGAGCCTGCAAATCTGGATCGATCGTTCGGCGCCGAGCACGCCGTACCTCGATCTTGCGCCCGAAAGCGACTCGGGCCGCAGCGACCACGACAACGTGACCAACGACGCCACGCCGACCGTCACTTCGACGATCGGCGACACGCCGGCCGGCGACGGCAACCCGTTCCCCAACGACCTCGTCTATCGCATCTACGATCGGCCCGCGGCCGGTGGCGAGGTGCTGCGGGTCGATTCGTTCGCCACCCTGGGCGGTTTCACCGCGGGTGGGTTCTTCTCCGACACGCTTCCCGAACTGGCCGATGGCGTGCACAACCTGCGCATCGAGGTCGAAGACCGGGCGGGCAATCGCAGCGCCGACTTCCTGCTGCAAGTGACCATCGACACGGTGGCCCCGGCCGTGAGCATCCTGGGGATCGACCCGGCAAGCACCGACAGCGGCGTGGCCGGCGTGCCGGCCACCTGGTCCGACCGGATCACCAACGACACGGCGACGGGGTTCTTCGGCGAAACCGAGGCCGGGGCCGTCGTGCGCATGTGGGCCGACGGCGGGCCGGTCTCCGACGGGGTGATCGACGCCAGCGACGTGTACCAGGGGTTGACCGTGGCCGTGCCGCTCGACGGCGGCGGGGCCTTTTCCGACGGCCAGTGGCGCCTCGCCGGACGCTACGACCTGAACGACCCCGATCGGGGCTTTCCGCTCGACGGCCTGCGCCAGATCGCCGTCACGGCCGAGGATTTGGCGGGCAACGTCTCGGAAGAAGCCGCCGTCTTCAACCTGTTCGTCGACACCCAGGGACCCCGGGTGACCGCGGTCCGCATCACCGACGATCCGGCCACGGCGGTCGACGAATCGGCGTACAACCTGTTCGCTCCCAAGCCCTCCGACGGGCCCACGCCCCTTGTGCGCAGCCTGTCGATCGACATCGAGGATCTGCCCGGGCGCGCGGCCGGATTCCTCTACGAGGCGCTGGCGCCCGGGGTGTTTCCTGGTCATCCCGCCACCCACCCGGGCCATTACCGGCTCGAAGGCGACGCGAACGGCCGCATCGCCATCGCAAGCGTCGCTTTCGAGCCCGGGCCCTGGATCGCGGGCGAACCGGCGACGGGCACGATCGTGCTCACGTTCGCCCGGCCCCTGCCCGACGACCGCTACACCCTGACCGTTTCCGACGCGCTGGTCGACCCGGCGGGCAATGCCCTCGATGGCGAGAGCAACGCGGTCGAACCGCACGATCCTCCGACCTTTCCCAGCGGCGATGGGCAGCCCGGCGGCGACTTCGTCGCCCGATTCACCGTCGACAGCCGGGCGGAGATCGGCGTCTGGGCCGGCGGAAGCGTCTACCTCGACCTGAACGGCAACTTCCGCTTCGATCCCGACAACCCCGACCCGGCCAGCCGCGACGTCGTCCACCTGCTGGGATACGCGAGCGACTACGTGTTCGCGGGCAACTTCGCGCCCGGAGCGGAACACGCGGCCGACGGCTTCGACAAGCTCGCCGCCTATGGGAAGGAGAACGGTCGCTTCCGCTGGCTGATCGACTTCGACAACGACGGCGTGCCCGACGCCCCGTCGCCCTTCGTCGAACCGGCCGGGTTCAACGGCATCGGCATTCCCATCGCCGGCAACTTCGACGGCAACTTCGCCAACGGCGACGAGGTCGGCCTGTTCACCGGCACCCACTGGCTGTTCGATACGAACCACGACTTTCTGCTCTCCGACTCGACCCCCGTGCCGGGCAACATGCGGGGATATCCCATCGTGGGCCATTTCGACGACGACAACGGCGACGGGCGGATCGACGAAGACGACGTCGTCGATCTCGCCACCTGGGACGTCCGATCGAACACGTTCCAGCTCAGCCTCAGCACGGCGGGCGGCGGCTTCAACCTCACGCGGATCGACGCGACCCACACGTTCAGCCTCGACAACGCCTTCCAGTTCATCGGCGTGCGCGAGCGGCCCGTGGCCGCCGACATGGACGGCGACGGCTTCGACGACGTCGGCCTGTGGGTGCCCGACCGCGGCGGCATGACGCCCCGCGAGACGGCCGAGTGGTACTTCCTCGTGTCGGGCGGGCAGCCGATCTCGGCGCGGCTTCCCGACTTCGCGAGTTCGGCGCTGCAATCCGTCCCGTTTCGTCCGGCTCCCTTCGGCAACGATCTGTTCGCCCAGTTCGGCGACGACTACGGCGTGCCGGTCGTGGGCAATTTCGACCCGCCCGTCGTCTCGTCGGGCAACGTCGACCCGATCGACGACCCCGACGACGTATCGACGCCCGCGCCGGTCGAGTTGGCGGGCACGCCGGGCGACGACATGTTTCGGTTCGAGCCCGGAGCGACGCCCGGCACGTGGGTCGTGACGCTCAACGGCGTTCGCCGGGAACTCGCCGGCACGTCGGTCGCCGTCACCTTCGACGGCAAGGGGGGCAACGACAAGGCGATCCTCGTGGGGACCGACGGCAACGAGCAGGCCGAGCTGTGGCCGCGCCGCGCCACCTTCGCCGGCGACGGGTTCACCGTCAGCGTCGACGACGTCGAGTCGATCTGGGTGCAGGCGGCCGGCGGCGACGACCTGGTGGTGCTTCACGATTCGGCGGGCGCCGACCGCCTGGGCGCTCGGCCCGACTACGCCACCATGTACGCAACCGACTACTGCAACCGGGCCATCGGCTTCCGCCGCGTCGAAGCCTACGCCACGCCCGCACAAAACGACGCGGCGCGGCTCATCGGCTCCGGCGGCGACGACGCGTTCGAGTACGAGCCCTTCCAGGCCACGCTCACCCACGCCGACGGCTGGATCCGCGTGGTCGGCTTTCGCACGGTCTACGCCGACGGATCGGGAGGCGAGGATGCGGCGACGTTCCGCGGCGACCCGAACGCGCGCGACGTCTTCACCGCGACTCCCGACTACGCCCGGCTCCGCGGCGCCGGGTGGATTGCCCGCGGCACCGGCTTTCAGACCGTATCGGCCTTCGGCTCGGGCGGAAGCGACGCGGCCATGCTTTACGGCAGCGCGACGACCGCCGACACGTTCGTCGCCACCCCCGCGTACGGCGAACTCTCGTCGACCCAGTTCACCTTGCGCGCCGAAGGCTTCGCCCGCGTCTACGGCCACGGCTTGGGCGGAAACGACCTGGCCATGCTCTACGACCGTCCCGGCACGCAGGATGTCTTCGCGTCGACGCCCGACTACGCGAAGTTCTACGGCCCCGACTTCTGCAACCGGGCGATCGGCTTTCGCCGCGTCGAGGCCCACAGCTCCGACGGCGCCGACGTGGCCCGGCTGTACGACTCGGCGCTCGAGGACCATCTCGAAGCGGGGCTCAACTGGGTTCGGCTGTCGAATCGCGACGGCCAGCTTGCCTTTTCGCTTGAAGCCACCGGCTTCGGCTCGGTCAAAGCCCGTTCGAGCAACGACGGCGACACCAAACAGGTCGACCCCAAGGCCCTGGATTGGCTGGTGGCGGTGGGGTGGGATTGAAAGATCGCCGTCTTCCCGCGCCCGGCACCCCGCGCACTCGGTTCCGAATGCCGCCCTGGGGGATCCGAAGGACCGCAAAGCTGGCGAGGCGATTCGCGCCCTCGGCGTTTCGTGTTTTGCCGTAGAGACTTACGATTGCGGCGCGGGCGCGGCAGGGGGCGCACAACGCCGGCATCGTCGGAAAAACCTCGTTCGCGCGATACCCAAGCCGACGAACGGTGTTCTACCAACGGAGCGGTATCCGAATTGCGTCTCGGCGATGCGCGAACCACCCCGAGCGAATGCGCATCGCCTGAGCTCGGTTGGCGGACACTCGCGCTTTCCAGCGTCCCACGGGGGGGACCTTTCCGGCTCACTGGAAAGCACCGAGGGCGACCGCCTTCTGTCGGAACCTCCTCGCCTGATGCCGGAACCATCAGGCGAGCGGAATCGGAACTCGAGCAAGGGGAGCCGTCGTGCCCAGCCATGAGGCGTTGATCTTGGCCTACTTGGGGCCTGAAACTTTCGTGCCCTTCCTGTCGGTCGTTGCCGGAGGCGTGGGAATCTTGCTGGCGCTGGGACGAAGCGGGGGGGCCGCCGCGGCCGCAACGGTCAGGCGGCTCATGAGGCGTCTGCTGCGAGATTGACCTCGTTGCGGCATCGCGGGGGGCGTTGGGCGACCGCCTTCTGCGATCCTTGAGGCCGCGGGCCCGCCGGGCGCGACCCGGGCGGCATCTCGGCGCGGCGTGGGTCGGAGGGTTACACTACCTCAGGCGCGGCGGCGAACCCGCCGCCCGCGGCCGACTCGGCCACGATCGTCCGACATCGTCCGACCCGGGGACTATACTACGGTGCTCGCTGTCTCGGGCTGGTATGCCCTCAAGCTGACCGGCGTGGTCGCGTCGGCCCTTGCCGTTTTCGTCGTGGTGCAATTCGTGCATCTGGCGGCGGTCGTGGCTTGGGGCGACCACAAAACGAGGGGCCTGAACTACTACGGCCGTCCGTCGGCCGAGCGGAGCCGGTTCAAGCGAATGCTCTACGTCCACGGGTTGATCTTGTCCCCCACCATCTGGCTGCTTGGCCGAACCGCGCGCGTCGACTTCTCGAAGGTGTGCTTCTTGTATCAAGGCGTCCCCGGGCTGAAGGGGACGTGCAGCCCCGAGAGCTTTCGCCGCGCGGTCGAATACCGGCCGCGGAGCGACGACGTGTTCGTCGCGACCCCGATGAAATGCGGCACGACCTGGATGCAGCACGTCGTCTATCAGGTGCTTACGCGGGGCGCAGGCGATCTGGTCGCCTCGGGAACGACCCTGTACGCGGTGTCGCCCTGGATCGAGTCGCTGCGAAGCGTGTCGATCGACGACGCGCCTCGGTGGGGCGCCGAAAAGCCCTCGCGCGTCATCAAAACGCACCTGCCCGCGCAGCTCTGCCCGTACAGCCCCGAAGCCAAGTACGTCTACGTCGCCAGGCATCCCCTTTCGTGCTTTGCAAGCTGTGCCGATTTCATTGCCACGAACCTGGGCACGTTCGTTCCGCCCATGGAGACGTTGGAAGCATGGTTCCGCTCCGGCGACCTCATGTGGTGGGGCACGTGGCCGTCGCACGTGCGGGGATGGTGGGAGCGCTCGCAGCGGCATCGCAACGTGCTTTTCGTCACGTTCGAGCAGATGAAGAGCGACCTGGCGGCGACGGTGCGGCAGGTGGCCGGGTTTCTCGAAATGGGCGACCTCGAGCAGCGCGAAATCGACGCGATCGTGCGGAAGTGCAGCTTCGACTACATGCGGGAGCACGCCGAGGCATTCGAGATGTATCCGCCCCACGTGCTTCAGAGCCGGGGGGCGTTTTTCGTCAGCGGAAAAGCCGACCGGCACCGCGACGTTCCCGAAGCGGTCGCTCGGCGGATCGTCGCGTGGTGCAGGTCGGAGCTGCGCGGAACCGACTTCCCGCTGGCGCGTTACTACCCCGACGTTGCCCAAGCCGCTCCGGCCTTGCCTCCTGCGCTATCATGAACTATTTCGCCCACGCGATTCCCTTTTTGAACGATCCTTACTTTGTGGCCGGCACAGCCGTGCCCGACTGGCTCAGCGTGGTCGACCGCCGCGTTCGCGTTCGGGCGAAGCATGCCGAGCCGTTCGTGGGCGGACCGGACCATCGGCTGGCGTCGCTGGCGGGCGGGGTGCTCCAGCACATCCGCGACGACGCCCACTTTCATGAGACCCGGGCCTTTGCCGAGACCTCGCTCGAGCTGACCGGTCGGGCCCGCGACGCGCTGGGCCGCGAGACGGGGTTTCGGCCGAGCCTTCTGGGGCACCTGCTGGTCGAGGTGCTGTTGGACGCCTCGCTGATCGGCGACGATCCGGCCCGGCTCGACGCCTACTACGGCGTCTTGGACGCGGTCGATGCCGCATGGGTCGAGGCGGCGATCTCGCGGATCGCTCCCCGGCCGTGCGTTCGGCTGGCCCTGATGATCGAGCGCTTTCGCCGGGAGCGGATCTTGTGGGATTATCTGGACGATGCGAAACTACTTACGCGGCTGAACCAGGTGATGCGCCGGGTGCGGTTCGCCCCGTTGCCCGACGAGTTCCGCGACCTGTTGCCGCCCGCACGCGAAATCGTCGACGGGCGCAAAGACGTGTTGCTCGGCGGGATACCCGCGCTGTAGGGTCCATCGGCCACCAGACCGCGATAGGCGCCGCGCCGCGGAGCCGGTCGCGATCTTGCGGACGCCTGGCCGAGAGACCGAAGGATGCTACCCCCCAGATTAAGGAGACGGTTATGCGATTCGGAATGAACCTGCTGATGTGGACCGACACGCTCTCCGACGCGATGCTCCCGCTGTTGGACGACATGAAAGCCATCGGCTTCGACGTGGTGGAGATCCCGGCGTTCGACCTGGACGACCTCGACAACTACGCCAGGTGGGGCAAGCGGTTCGACGAGTTGGGGTTGGGGCGCACGGGCACGGCGATCCGAGGGCCCGCCGAGAACCCCATCAGCGCCGACCCGGCCGTGCGCCGCGCCGGGATCGAGGCGAACAAGCGCAATCTCGACTGCTGCGCGGCCGCGGGCTGCGAGGTGATGGCCGGGCCCTTCCATTCGGCCCTGGGCGTGTTCTCGGGCCAGGGGCCCACCGAAGACGAATGGAAGTGGGGCGTCGAGAGCATGCGGGAGGTGGCCGAACACGCCGAGAAGGTGGGCGTCAAGCTGGGCATCGAGTACGTCAATCGCTTCGAGTGCTACTTTCTCAACACGGCCGCCGACGGGGTCCGCTTCTGCCGCGACGTGAACCACCCCTTCTGCCAGATGATGTACGACACCTTCCACGCCCACATCGAAGAAAAGAGCATCCCCGAGGCGATTCGGGCCCTCAAGGGATGCCTGGCCCACGTGCACATTTCGGAGAACGACCGCAGCACGCCCGGGCAGGGCAACGTCCGCTGGAAGGAGAACTTCGACACCCTCAAGGAGATCGGCTACGACGGCACCATGGTCGTCGAGGCATTCGGCCTGGCCCTCGAGAAGCTCATCCCCGCCACGAAGATCTGGCGCCGGATGTACCAGAGCGAAAAGCAGTTGGCCACCGACGCCCTGGCCTTCATGCAGGCCGAGGTGGCCAAGCGCTGGTAGGTTGACCGGCCGTGCGATTCTTTCTAGCCGGCATCATGCAAGGCTCCCACACCGGGCCCGTCTTGCACGACCAGGACTACCGCGAGCGCATTCGGCGGCTCATCGAGGCCCATTTTCCCGAGGCCCGGGTCTATGATCCCCGCGCCGATCACTCGAACTCGATCGACTACGACGAAGCGACCGGGCGCCGCGTGTTCTTCCGGCACAACGCCATG
>Ga0334884_1002876_pt1 | contig 20799 bp, 13 predicted proteins | sample GraSluR1_MG_7_FD_207215 | JGI IMG/M metagenome (GOLD analysis project Ga0334884, IMG submission 207215) | Sludge microbial communities from methane-producing bioreactor in Wageningen University, Netherlands - Granular Sludge_12_05 R1 | ecosystem: Engineered > Bioreactor > Anaerobic >...
CGCCGGTAGGGAGAACACTGCCAGGACAGTCTCCGTGCCCGCGGTCTTCCAAGACCGCACCGCAGGCCCCACACGTCACGCCGGTAACCACAACACCGGCAGAACAGCCTCCGTGCCCGCGGTCTTCCAAGACCGCACGGTGAACCACTCGCCTTCCGTGACCGCCATGCTCCTACGCGATCGCGGGCCGGCGCAGCTTCTGCCACCAGGTGGGGTCGAGGGTGGGGAAGACCGGATCACGGGAGCAGATGTCACCGAAGCGCGCCCACTCCGCCTGGGAGATGGTCTTGCCGGCGGCGTAGGTCCGCGCCATGCGGGCCACCAGCTCGTAGTCGTCATAGTGGTGGCGCAGTCGCCTGCTGGCGTAGTCCTGCGCCGATTCGGTGGTCATCAGGAACTGCCAGTCCGAGGCCTGCATCAGAAGCAGGCAACGCCCGGCCTGGGCCAGCAGACGCTTCATCGGCTCATCATGCCCGGGGGCGTGGGCGCGGACCAGGGCGGTGTAGTCCTTTTCCGCCGCGTAGATCAGATGCCAGGTCCACGCGGTGTCGTGGTTCATCCAGATATAGTGCCCGCCGCCGGCGCCCCACGAGCCCTCCGGCAGCGCCAGCGCCCGGTCCGGCGAGTGCGTGCCCAGATACGCCGAGGCGGTCATCACCTGCAGCTCCGGGTCCTGGTTCATCCAGCGCAGGGTCTTCGCCAGCCACCTGGGCCCCTCGAACCACCAGTGCCCGAACAGCTCGGCATCGAAGGGGGCGCAGACCACCGGCATCCCGCCCTCCCATGGGGCGTGGCGCAGCTTCTCCTTCACCAGCCACAGGAAATGTCCGGCGTGCTCGAGGATCATGTCGTCGGCCCGCTGCGGCTCGTACCAGGCCTTCGCCCCGAGATCCCCGCTGTCGTCTGTCACCCGCCAGTAGCGCAGGTCGCCGGGCGCCTGCTTCCTGTGGAACTCCAGATACCACGGGTCGCCCGGGTAGCCGTGCCAGCCGCTCCAGACCTGTTGGCTCGTCTCCGGGTCGCGGGCCATCACGGCCACCGGCGGGTGGTTCTCGATGTCCGTCCCCACGAAATACGGACGGTACGGGGTGTTGGGCCCCCAGTAGGTCGAGGCCTCGCGCACGTGTCGCAGGTGGCTCCAGGCCTTGCCCAGCGTGTCCTCGCGCCGGACCTCCACCGGTTGCGGATGGCCGCCGCCCAGCATGTGCGTCTCGACGATGAAGTAGTCGAAGCCGTTCTCGCCCACGAACTCCTCGATCCCCTTGCGGGGGTACGGCGTCTCGGGGTACCCGATCTCCGGCGGCGGGGCCCAGTGGCACTTGGGGCGGTAGGCGCATTCCGGGAGCCAGATGCCCCGGGGACGGCGCCCGAAGTGGCGCTCGTAGTTCTCCACCGCCTGCAGGATCTGAGCCTGGACGCTGACGTCCTCATGCAGCAGGGGGAGGTACCCGTGAGTCGCGGCGCAGGTCATCACCTCGATATGGCCGCCGTCCTGCATGCGCCGGAAAGCGCCCACGATGTCCCTGCCGTAGCCGTCGATGAAGGCCTCGCGCAGCGCTCGGTAGCGCCCCTGCCACTGCTGTGCCAGGTACGCAAGATGGCCCTGCCGGTGCCGGTCGAACTCCCGGGCATTCTCTGCCGCCACCTGCATCTTGCCGGATAGGTATGACTCGAACCATCTCTTGAACCGTGCATCGCTGAGCTGCTCCACGGTGATCGGGCTCAAGCTCATGGTGATGTTGGGAGAGATGCCCTCGGCGACCAGTTCCTCCAGCGACCACAGGAGCGGCAAGTAGGTCTCGGCCGCGGCCTCGTACAGCATCATGCTGCCGTGGGGCCAGGTGCTGTGACCCAACACATACGGGATGTGCCCGTGCAAGACCATGACGAAGGCGCCCAGCGGCTGGCTCATGATGAAGAGGTCCTCTTCGCGTGCAGCGTCGGACGTATGGCATGGCCGGCGCGACGGCCTGCCTCGGTACATGTGGCCACCGTCACTATACCATCCCCGTCGGTGTTGTCCAAGGGCCCGGGTCTGCCCGCGGCCGGACCAAAGTGGCCCGGGTCGCCCGTCGCCATCGGTTCGCGCCCGGTCTCGTCCGGCCTTGCCCGGCGGCAACAACGCAGTCAGAGGTGCGACCGGGAACCCCGCCTTCGCCGGGAGTGCCATTGCCGAGAGCGCCCGCTCCCGGCCAAGGCAACTCGAGGGCCCCCCAGGCACTCAGGGAGATTCCTCGCTATTCCGCTGCGCGAGACGGACGCTCGGAATGACATCTTGACGGCAGAACCGGCCTTTCGGCCGCGCCTCCGGGCGGCCGGTCTCGCGCAACAAGGAAGGCCCCTGCACTCGACACAGGGGCCTTCTCGAGTCGGGCCGCACGTGGACCCAAAGCGACGGTCTCAGCGGCACCGAGCGACACGGGCAAGACAGGTGCCGGCACCGTTGCCGAGAGCTGCGGCTCATGCCCTACGGGCGCTCGAGCTTGTCCAGCTCCAGGATGCACTTGACCATCAGGCCCGAGGCCCAGCTATGGGGGGCCGCCCAGTAGGGGTAATCCGGCCGGGTGCCGATCAGCTCGGGCAACAGACCCGTCGGGGTCGCATGGTCCAGGCAGAAATGGAGGTAGCCCTCCGCCAGTTGCCGCAGCTCCGCGGCCCGGCCGTCGTCCTCGCCCTTGTACGAATTGGCCACCTGCAGGCAGACCAGGGCATACCACAGCGTGTTGACGCACCCGATCACCCCGCCCAGATAGCCTTCGCCCTCGTACCGCAGGAGGCCCTCCGATCCGTCGTGCATGGTGTAGGTTAGCCTCCGCCGGATGATCTCGAGGTTGCTCTCAATCAGCCGGCGCTCCTCGGGCACGGCGGGCGAGATCATGCCGTACGGCTCGGAGATGCCGAGGGTCGAGGAGTCCACGGCCATGTCCGGCTCACCGTGGCCCAGCATGCCCCGGGGGAAGTAGTCGCCTGTGTGAATGGCCAAGGTCGCCGCCTTCATCCGCTCGCACAGCGCGGCCCACTGGGCCGCGCTGTCGGCATGCCCGGTCAGACGGGCCACGGCCGAGCAGTCCTGCAGCGCTCTGTAGATGCCGGCATTGGTGTACACGAAGGTGCCGCTGAAAGTCTCCCACAGGTCGCAGGCCGCTGAGTGCCAGCCGTCCTGGCGAACCATGGCCGCCAGGGCCTCGGCGCCGCGCTCCACGGCGTCCCAGCGCGAGGCGGCGCGGGCCTCGGCCTCCTCCTCCGGGCGCGACATCACGTCATCGCAGATGGCGATCAACGCCGCGGCCGTCTGGTCCACCTGCATGAAGTCCTCCCGCAACGACCACGAGGAGGCCATGTTCCCGTCCGACCAGTACCGCTGGCCCCACTGGCCCGAGGGGAGCTGCGCCTTGAGATACCAGTCCGCCAGGCGCCCCATTCCCAGCGGCTCGCCGGCCATGGCAAGTGCCACCATGGCCTCGGTGGCATCGCGGGGCCAGCAGTAGCCGTAGCCGCCGCACAGCTCGTAGCTGGGGTCGAACTCCGGCGCCGCGACCACCGCGCTGGTGTCCCGATCCTGCAGCATATGCAGGGTCAGCAGCGCCCGATCGTACGCATCCACAAAGCGCGGGGCCACGTCCGGCCTCTTGAGGCCACCCAGCCAGAGCCGGTCCTGCTCGACCGTCTGCTCCTCCAGACGCCGGCTGCCGGCGCGGGTCAGGGTGCCGACCGTCTTGATGGCCCGCTGCCTTGTGGGCTCCGCCACCATGATGATGTCGAACTCCCTGGACTGCCCGGGCTCCACGCAAAGTCGCCAGCCCAGAGCGAAATCCACCTGCCCGATGTCCTCGGGCTGGCCGTTCAGATGACCGTTGACCACGTCGCTCTTAGCACTCCTGAAGCCCTCGTCGATGGACTTGCCGCAGCGCCAGTCCGTGGGCCGCTCTCCACCGATGGCTACGGCGATATCGCGGAAATACTGCAACAGCACGCCCTCCTCGGGCGTGTACCTCACCGATTGCTTGCCTGTCACCTCGTACAGGCGCAGCTCGTAGTACTGCATGAAGAGCCCCTCGAAGGGTCTGGAGCCCTGGCACTCGACCCTGACTCTGCGCACCAGCGCCGTCGAGTCCGGGGGGCAGAAATCCGTGAACCCCAGCACCACGCCGTCCGCGCCCAGGCGCAGACTGGTCTGCAGCACGCGGGCCTGACTGAGGTAGCGCTGAGAGCGCTCGAACTGCGCGTCGAAGGCCCACAGTACGCGCCCGCATCCCTCCGAGCCCACGTACAGCGCAGGCATGAGCTGGCGCACATTCTGCGCGAAGTCGATGTGTGGGTAAAAGAACGTCATGATCTCGCCTGAGCCGCCGATGGTGCAAAGCACTCTCCCATTGCCCACCGCCGCCGTTGGCAGGTAAACGCCCATAGTGAATCCTTTCCGCAAGGCCCTGGTTTGACGATCCGCGCGCCGCCGCCTCGGATTCCATTATCGGCAACTCCGCGCCGAACTTCGGCGCGGTGGGTCGAGCGAGGCCTCTGGCGGTACGGGCCCAGAGCCCACCTTCTTGGAGAGTGTCATTCCCAGAGCGTCCGCTCCCGGAGGGAGCAGCTCGAGCAGTCTCCCGGCATTCAGTGAGATGCCTCGCCCAAGCGGCACAGGCCTGAGCTCGCGCCGCCCGGGCTTGCGACGCCGACGGTCCAGGATGACATCTTCACGGCAGGCCCTGCTTCTCGGCCGGGCTTCCAGAGGTCCGGCCGCAAACCCCACCCTCTTGGAGAGTGTCATTCCCAGAGCGTCCGCTCCCGGAGGGAGCAGCTCGAAGAATCTCCCGGCATTCAGCGGGATTCTTCGCCAAAGCGGCACAAGCCTGAGCCTGCGCCGCCCGGGCTTGCGACGCCGACGCTCCGGAATGACAGGAACCGGGCCGGCCAGACCTCTCGGCCGCGCTTCTAGGCCTTCCCCAGATCGTTCTCCACCCACACCCGCAGCAGCTCCGCCACACTCCAGGCCTGGGCCGGACAGCCGCCGGGGCGCTGGGGCTCATCGCCGTCGAACACCTCCGAGAGCGTGCCCAGGCCGGCCTGCCCCAGGTGCTCGATCAAAGGACGGACCAGCTCGCGCACCGCCCTCTTGGCCTCCTCCGAACGGTTCCCAAGCACCAGATAGGCCGACAGGTACGGCCCCAGCAGCCACGGCCACACCGTACCCTGATGGTACGCGCCGTCGCGAGACCACGGATCCCCCTCGTAGCGTCCCCGGTAGGCCGGGTCATCCGGCGAGAGCGTCCGCAGGCCGTAGGGGGTGGTGAGCTTCTCGGTGAGGGCGCGCACGATCGAGCGCTCCTGTTCCAGCGACAGCGCCGAGTAGGGGAGGGAGACCGCGATCGCCTGGTTGGGCCGCAACGCCGGGTCCTTGTAGTCCTCCCGGACGCAGTCGTACAGGTATCCCAGCTCGTTGCTCCAGAAGGTAGCGACAAAGGAGTCCTTCACCAGGCGGCCCAGCTTGGCGTAGGGCGCCGCCTCCTCGCCCAGCTTCTTGGCGAAGAACTCGGCGGTACGGATCGCCGAGTACCACAGGGCATTGATCTCCACGGCCTTGCCGTGGCGGGGAGTGAACACGTGGTCTCCGACCTTGGCGTCCATCCAGGTCAGTTGCGTGGAGCCGTCGCCGGCGACGATCAGGCCGTCCTCGTCCATCCGGATGCCGAAGTCCGTGCCCTGTATGTGCGCCTCGAGCGCGCGCTTGAGGGCTCCGAACAGCCCGTTGCGGAACAGGTCCAGGTCCGAGGTGGCGTCGTAGTAGCGCCGGGCGGCGGCGAAGAACCACAGCGTCGCATCCACCGTATTGTACGCCGCCCCATCGCTTTGGTCGGAGAACATGTTGGGGACGAGGCCGCCCTGCATGGCGTCGGCGAACACCTGCAAGACTCCGGCGGCCTCTGTGTGCCTGCCGGTGGTGAGGAACAGCCCCGGCAGCGCGATCATGGTGTCACGTCCCCAGTCGGTGAACCAGGGGTAGCCCGCGATGACGCTCCACGTCTCACAGTGCGCGTCCCGGCCACGCAGGGGGCGCTTGACCACAAACTGGTCGGCGGCCAGAAACAGCGTCCTGGCGACCTCATCTCCCTCTGGGGCGGCCTGCGCGATCTGTTCCCGCCGCTCCCTCTCCGCCTGCAGCGCGCGCTCCACCGAGGTGCCGAGAGTGTGCTCGATGGCGGCCACCACGGTGGCTGTGTCGCCCGTGCGCAGGGTCCATTCCAGCTCTCCGGGGGTGTAGAGGTCCTCGGTGAAGTCCAGGCCGCGGGCGGCCTCCTCGGGGTACGTGAAGCCGTAGTACCAGTCTGCGGCGCCCCAGAAACGGGCTCCCGGAACGTGCAGGATCAGGCTGGGGTCGCCGGACCTGCTCAGTCGCACCGTCTCCGGCCCGGGACTGACGTCCGGGCTCGATTGGACGATGGCGCCCGTCAGGTGGTGGTGGTCGCGCCAGGCGATCAGGGGACGGATGAACAGCGTGGCCGGGCCATCGGCGTGCAGGCATTTGTACTGCACCACCGTGGCATTCACCCCATGCACCATGGTCACCGTCTTCTCCACAGTGGCCCCCGGTAGCTCAAAAGTCCACGTCGGCCAGGGGTCGAGGCGGAAGCCGGTCAGGTTGGAGAAGCCGTCGGGGTGCACGAACTCGCCGTACAGATTGCACGACAGTGGGCCCTCCGCGCCCCCAACGCTCAGCCGCTCCTCCAGCTTGCTCAGGTACATGCGACGATCCACCGGCGGCCGGATGGCCGCGCATAGCAGGCCGTGGTAGCGCCGGGTATTGGCGCCGGCGACCGTGCCCATCGCGTAGCCGCCCAGGCCGTTGGTTTCCAGCCACTCCAGCTTCAGACAAGCGTCCAGGTCGCGCACTTGCTCCTTGTCGAACCGATCCATCATGGTGGCCCCCCCTGACTGTGACTTCTGGGTGGTGTGCGATGCATCCCCCCGCCGTAGCCGGGTGCGTCCATCGGCCGCCGTCCGCCGGTGTCCTCCCTTGCCCCCGCGCCATTCCCTGCCCGAGCACGCGACGGCGACCATCGACCCCTGTGGTATATTCTAACTCCGCCTCCTCATATCCTGTCTAGCGCCCGCTCGGCGCAGAGGATCGCCGCGATGCTCTTGGCGTCGCGGATCCGGCCGTCAAGGCACATGCTCACAGCCTCCGCCCGCGGCACCGGGCGGACCCGGATCGCCTCATCCTCATCCAGCGCCTGCGCGCCGGGAAGCAGACCCGTGGCCAGATAGGTGTGGAGACGCTCGGTGCAAAAGCCCGGGGCACTGTAGAACACGGCCAACGGCTCCATGCGCCCCGCGGTGTAGCCGGTCTCCTCCGCCAGCTCGCGGTGTGCGCACGAGAGCGGCTCCTCAGCCGGGCCCAGCGTGCCCGCGGGAACCTCCAGCAGGACCTCGGCCACCGGATGGCGCCACTGCTCCACGAGCACCAGGTCACCATCGTCTGAGACCGCCACAATCGCCACCGCTCCCGGGTGCTCCACCACCTCGCGCGTGAGCGCCTCGCCCCGGCCGGGATCGATGGTGTCCACGCGCAGGCTCACTACACGCCCCTCGTACACAGACCGTGAGGCCAACTGTCTTCCCTGCTGTGATAGGATGTGGTGCTCGTCCATACTCCCTCCTGTCCTGTAGCGGCCATCTCCGGGCACTTGGCCGCCGCGTCTGCGCTCTCCGGTCCGGCCGCTTCCGTCTACTGCCTCGGCATCCTCAACAAGCTACATTAGCCTTTGCGCCCGATTGGCTCAAGGGCAAAGGAAGGAGCGAGCTTCGGGGCGAACTGGCGTGCGACCGGGAAGTGCGGGCCGCGGGCCGCACGCAAGGAGGGCATCGTGCCGCCGCAGATAACGTTCTTCGACTGCAACTGCCGCATCGGCCGTCCGGCTGTCTGTACCGAGCGTGAGCTCTCCTCGACGGCCGAGCTGCTTGCCGAGATGGATCGGGCGGGAATCGCCTGCGCCCTGGTCCATCACGTGCTCGCACGGGAGTGGTCGCCTGCCCGGGGCAACGCGCGACTGCTTGCCGAGATCGAGGGTCAAGGCCGGCTCTACCCCTGCTTCGTCGGGCTGCCCGAGGCGACCAGAGAGCTGCCGCCGCCCCGCGAGTTCGCCGCTACGGTTCGGGAGCGGCGGGGTGCCGTGAGACTGTGGCCCAAGGAGCATCAGTACACCATCGCCGGTTGGTGCATGGGCGAGACACTGGCGGCCCTGGCCGAGCTGGCGGTGCCCGTCCTGGTGGATGCCGCCCAGATCGACTGGGCCGGACTGTCGGCCCTGCTGGCGGAGTACCCCGGCCTTCCCGTCATCCTCCTGGACACATATTACCGCATCGACCGCCATATCTACCCGTTGTGGGACAGGCACAATAACCTGTACCTGGAGACAACGACCTATCAGGTCCACCGGGGGATCGAGGCCGTGGTGCGGCGCTTCGGCCCCGAGCGGCTGGTGTTCGGCACCAACCTGCCCGTACTGGAGACGGGCGGCCCGGTGGCGCAGATCATGTATGCCGAGATCCCGGACGCCGACAAGACCGCAATTGCCGGAGCAACGCTCCGGCGCCTGCTGGGGGCATAGATGGCCGGCCGAGAAGCCCGGCAGGCCCGGCTCATGTCCTGCTGAGCGTCAATCTCCCCCAGCGAGATAGCAAAGAGTCACATAGGGTGCCGTACCCGTCGGCGCCGTTGCTCCCGCAAGACGGGACCGTTGACGCCGTATCCGTTGCCGTTGAAGTTGACTCGCGACTCGCCGACCCGCGACTCGCCGACTCCTCACTCGGAGTGTCTTCCATGACACTGAACGACGCCTGCCTCACCGGCACGGTTCTCAGAGACGAGCTCATCATCGACGCCCATACCCACATGGGGCCCTGGTACAACTTCCATGTGCCCGAGGAAGGGACGGCGGCCTCCATGGTGCATGCCATGGACCTGGTGGGCATCGACACGGTGATTGCCAGTCCCCACATCGCCATCGGCCCCGACTGGCGGCAGGGGAACGAAGACGTCGCGGCGGCCGCCGGAGAGTTCCCGGGCCGGATCCTGCCCTTCGTGACAGTGAACCCCAACTACAGCCGGGAGCAGGTGGAGGCCGAGATCGCCAGGTGGGAGAAAGAGACGGGTGTCCTGGCCTTCAAGCTCCACCCGTCCTGCCACGGCCGCCGGGCCTCCGACCAGGGGTACTTCCCGGTCTACGAGTATGCCGACGCCCACAGCCTGCCGATCCTCTCCCACTGTTGGGATGGCGACAGTTGCGGGGGGACGAGCACCGTCAACGGTCTGGCGGGGATGTTTCCCAATGTGAGCTTCATCATCGGGCACTCGGCCAGCAGTTGGGAGGTCATGCACGCGGCGGCGCTGGAGGCCACGCGGCGGGAGAACGTCTATCTGGACCTCACGGGCTCTCGGCTGCTGCGGGGGCTGCTGGAGGAGATGGTGCGTCGCGTTGGGGCGCACAGGGTGCTTCTGGGCACCGACATGCCCTTCATCGATCCCCGCCCGGGATTGGGGAGGGTGCTGAGGGCCGATCTGAGTGATGATGACAAGCGCCTGATCCTGGGGCTGAACGCGAAGAGGGTGTTCGGGCTGTAGGTGGCGCGAGCCGTCTTCCGCCGCCCATGGGCTGCGGCGTCGTCGCCCTGTCCGCCACCGCCTACGGCTGTGCGCCCGGAGTGCCCATGCCCTACAAACAGGCGGCGTTCTACTACTGGACAGGTACCGGCAACTCGTACCGCGCCGGCTGCTGGATGGCCGGGGTACTGGAGAGGTCCGGTGCCCAGGCGAGAGTGGTGCAGCTTGGGGAGGCGTGGCCGGGTCGGGAGGTGGGGGAGGGGTGCGACTGCCTGCTGTGCATGGCCTTCCCCACCCACGGGTTCACGGCTCCGTGGAGCGTGATCGTGGGCGCAGTCAGGCTCCCTCGCCGTCGCGGCACTCACGCGGTGGTCGTCGCCACCCGGGCCGGGATTCGCATCGGGAGCCTGTGCCTGCCCGGATTGGAGGGCACCGCCGCCTACCTGATCGCCTGCATCCTGCTGCTCAAGGGCTATCGGGTGCGGGGCGTGATGGGCCTTGACATGCCCTCCAACTGGCTGGCTCTGCACTGGGGACTGCACCCGGGGCATGTGGTGGTGATCTCCCGGCGGGCACAGCGCAAGGCCGAGCGGTTCATCGCGAGGGTGCTGGGGGGCGAGGTGGTGCTGTGGGGCTTAGTCCCGCTGCTCTTGGGCCTTGGCCTGAGCCCGATCTCGCTTCTGTACCTGTTCCTGGGCAGACTGCTTGTGCCCAAGGTGTTCTTCGCCGGCCCGCGATGCACCGGCTGCGGGCTGTGCGCCCGGATGTGTCCGGCCCGGGCCATTGTGATGCTCGGCGCGCCGCCGCGCCCGTTCTGGACCGGCAGGTGCCAAAGCTGTCAAAGGTGCATGGCCTATTGCCCCGAGCGGGCCGTGGAGGCCAGTCACTCCTGGGCGCTGGCCCTGTACTTCATCACCACGATACCTGTGGGAGCCGCGGCCATCGGCTGGTTCCGCGGGCACTATCCGGACATCGCCGAAAGCCTGGACCTGCTGGTGCCCGGGGTCCTGTCCATGTACGCCGAGCTGATCCAGTGGCTATACTTGCTGACCGCGGTCTACGCATTGTACCTGCCCTTCTGGCTGCTTTCCCGCACCCGCTGGGGAGGCCGGCTGCTTGCTCACACGACACTGACGACGGTCTACCGCCGCTACCACGAGCCGGAGACGGCTCTTGACCAGATCATGCCGAAGCGCCGCAGGGCAGAGGAAAGCCCCGGCCAGGGAGATGCTTCATGAACATAGTTTCCTCAGGGCTCTGCGCCGCGCTCTGCGCCGCGTTCTGCGTCCCCGCCTGCCACGCCGACCACTTCTGTCTGCCGGAGGCCGAGGTCTCCTATGACGGGAGCGTGGGTCTGGACGGGCTCGAGGTCCGCATCGGCCAGGTGCGGTTCCGGCCCCTGGTGGGCGCGGGCATTGTCGGCCCGGAGGGGAGTGTCGACCGCTCCCTGCCGGTGCGGGTACACATCGAGGCCAAAGGTGACGCGCTGCGACTGCACTTGAGCTCCCCGGCCGCCTGTGTGCATGGTTTCGATCCGGGCAGGGTGGAGGGACTGCGCGCCTGGCGCCGCCTGGACCTCTCGCGGCTGGCCGAGATGTACGGTCAGTTGTGGTGGCCCAAGACCACCTACAGCGTCCGCGGTCGCTTCTGGTTCACCGCCCACTGGGTGATGGAGGACAGCAACGGCACCTCGTGGGAAGCGCCGAACCAGAAGAACTCCGGAGAGGGACCCTTCCCGGCGGCGCAGGTCGTCACCTATGCCCCCGACACCGAGGGCCGCCGTCTGCCCCTGCGCGAGGTGCTGGAGATCAGCGTGAGCCGGGACCTCTGGCGCGTGGTGCCACAGCTTCGGCAGCGCCCCAGCGAGTACCGGCGGTTCCTGGCCGCGGCGGTGCAGCTTGACTTGTGGGGCGGCCGAGCCGCTCCCGAGCTGGAGCACCTGCTTACCGTGATGGGCAGGATCACCCGCGGCAGGCAGCAGTTCATCACCATCCTGCAGAACTGGGAAGTCGGCGGCTGGGACGCCCTCTTGCCTGACTCGATATGGCTTCCGGACTATGCGCCCAACTCGGCGGTGGGCACCGTCGAGCACCTCGCGAACCTGTGCGAGCTGGGCAAGTCGCTGGGGCGCTTCGGGTTCCGCACCAACTACCGGATCCTGCGGGAGAACTCCCCCAGCTTCCTGCGCGGTGTGGCGCACTTCGCGGTCGACGCGGATGGCAAGCCCCTGGACTATCTGCGCACCGCCGATTGGCCTATCGTGGCCGGGCGGCAGGAGCAGGAGATTCGCGAGCTGTGGCGCCCAAATGCGAGCTTCACCGACCAGCTCACCTCGGGCGCCGCCCCCTGGCTGTGGCACGACTATGCCGCCGAGGGCGGCAGCCGCTCCATGCGCGAGACCCTGGAGCGCCAGAAAAACCTGGCCCGTCTCATCCGCCGCACCCATCAGGGGCCCCTGGGGTCTGAGACACTCTTCGATCAGCAGCTCCTGGGTGAGTTCGTGGACACCGGCGACTACGGCATCGCCGACGCCCACCACCGCCTGCTCTCCCCGGAGTACAAGCTTCGCCGCCTGCACCACCTCACGGGCTTCCACGGCATGGGCCTGATGTACCGCTTCTACGAGATGCCGCCCTTCGATCGCTTCCACAACGGCACCACGACCTTCGGCTCCGATCCCGAGCAGCTCGATGACTACCGGGCCTGCGAGGTCCTCTACGGCAATGGGGCCTATGTCTGCTACCCCTTCGCCAACTGGAGCTACTGGCTCACCGAGGTGCTCCTGGTCGGCAATCTGCAGCAGCACTACACCCTGCAGCCGGTGCGGGCGGTCCGCTACTGGAAGGACGGAAGCTGGCGGACCCTGGAGGAGCTCGTGAAGCGGGGCGTGGTGCCGAATGTCTGCCCGTGGGAGGGCGAACCCACCGAGGAGTTCGGCAGGGTCCGGGTGGAGTACGAAAACGGCCTGAACGTGGTGGTCAACCGCCTGCCGGGGCTGTTCCCCGTGCCGGACGCGCATCCCGAAGGCATGTGCCTGCCCCGGTACGGCTGGGTGGCGTGGAAGGCCGACGGCTCGCTGGTGGCCTTCTCTGCCGGGTGGCCGGGCACCGAGCACCGGGTGGACTACCTGCGCGACGACGCCGCGCAGTTGGAGTACATCGATCCTCGGGGCGAGAGCATTCGGGGGGTCAGTAGCCCCACCCTGTGGCATCGGGGCAGCCGGGTACTCTCCGCAGACCTGGAGGCGATGACAGTTACCGTCGACGGCGAGACGCTTCCGCTGGTCCTGCCGCCGCCGGAGCCACTCACCGAGCTGGCCTTCGAGTTCTCCGATTCCATGGAAGGCTGGGCGACGGGCCCGGGGATCCTCACCACTCAGGTCGGCGATGGGGCCCTTCACCTGCGCACCGTTACGGAGGACCCCCAATTGTATGGGCCGGCTTTCGCGCTGGATGCCGCTGCTGTTGCCGCGATCGAGATCCGCATGCGGACCGACGCCGGCGAGCTGGGACAGCTCTACTTCACCACAGAGCAGTCGCCGGGAGTGGGTCAGGACAAGGTGGTGCACTTCACCCCGGTCCCCGACGGCCAATGGCATACCTATCGCCTCGACGTGGCCGGGCATCCGCAGTGGAGTGGCAAGATCGTCGGCCTCCGTCTGGACCCGGTCCACGGACCGGCAAAGGCGGAGGTGGCCATCGACTACATCAAGGCCCAATAGCCCGCGCCCTCCCAGCTCCCGCCCTGCGAGACCGTTCCCGCCGTCCCGGCCGTTCCCGTCGTCGCCGTACCAGCCGTGCCAGCCGTTCCTGTCACCTGTCACCCGTTTCCTATCACCTGCCTTTCCTGTTACCTGCTTCCTGGGAGGTTGCCCATGCAAGAGCACTGGCGCATGTACATTGACGGCGAGTTCTGTGACGCAACCTGTGGCAAGACGACTGACGTCATCGACCCGGCGACGGAGGCGCCAATCGCGCAGATCCCCTACGATGAGGACGGCCGCGACGTGGCCCGGGCGGTGTCCGCCGCGGCCGGGGCCTTCGATTCCTGGCGCGCGACCAACGCCTGGGAGCGGGCGGCCATCCTCCGCCGGGGGGCCGAGCTGATGCGCGAGCGCGCCGACGATATCGCCCAGACCATGTTGCGGGAGGTGGGCAAGCCGGCCGCCGAGGCACGCGGCGAGATTCTGGCCTCCGCCGCGCAATTCGAGTGGTTTGCCGAGGAGGCCAAGCGCGTCTACGGCCGCTGGGTGCCCGCGAGCAAGGACGGGGCGCGCCGCTGGGTGCTCAAGGAGCCTCTCGGCGTCTGTGCCGCGGTGACGGCCTGGAACTTCCCCGTGCTGCTGCCGGCGAGGAAGATCGCCGCGGCCACGGCGGCGGGCTGCACCATCGTGGCGCGGCCCTCGACCCACGCCCTGCTGAGCGGCTGCGAGGTGATCGGCTGCCTTCACGACGCCGGCTTCCCGCCGGGAGTGGTGAACCAGGTGATGGGGCCGGCCTCGGTGCACAGCCCCGAGCTTCTGAGCAATCCGGTGGTCCGCAAGATCAGCTTCACCGGTTCCACCGAGGTGGGGCGCGAGTTGATGAGGGGATCGGCCGAGCAGCTCAAGCGCCTGTCCCTCGAGCTGGGAGGCAGCGCCCCCGTCCTGGTGTTCCCGGACTGCGACGTGGACCGCGTGGCCGAGGCCAATGTGCGCGGCAAGTTCCGCAACAACGGCCAGGTGTGCATCGCCGCTACGCGGTTCTACGTGCACGAGTCCATCTACGAGCAGTACCTGGAGCGCGTCATCGCGCACACCGAGAGCCTCCGAGTGGGCAACCCGGCGGTCCGGGAGGTGGACTGCGGCCCGCTGGTCTCCGCCTCGGCGGTAGAGCAGATGGAGAGTTTCGTCGCCGACGCCACGGCGAAGGGCGCCCGGGTGCTGACCGGTGGCAGGCGCCCTGAGGGGGCCGGCTTTGACAAGGGCTTCTGGTTCTTGCCCACCGTCATGGTGGACGTCCCCGCAGGCGCGCGCCTCACCTGCGAGGAGATATTCGGCCCGATCATGCCCATCTTCCCCTTCTCCACCCAGGAGGAAGCCCTCCAACTCGCCAACAACACCTCGTACGGCCTGGCCTCGTATGTGTTCACCCGCGACCTGAATAGGGCCATTGAGATCTGCGAGGGCCTGCAGTTCGGCATCATCGGCCTCAATGACATGACCCCGGCCACGGCCGAATGCCCCTTCGGCGGCATGAAGGAATCGGGGATGGGTCGCGAGGGCGGAGCCGAGGGCATCCAGGAGTACCTCGAGACCAAGTACGTCTCGGTGGGGATGGGGTAGCGGGGGAGCCGGGACTCTTCGTGCACTGCAGCGGCATTGGCGGCCCGGGCCGCGCACAGCGGACGTCTCGGGGCAAGGTCGCGGGGCTCTGCCCATGCCCCCGACGATCCTGCGGATCGTTTTGGGCGCCACGGGCCCCAGACCCCGCATGCTGTGCGGCTGTGGGTCGACTGCATCCGGCGGGCCATCAGCAACAAGGAAGGACCTTGACCGATGAGCAAGCACACCTGCTTGATGATCGGCGCCGGCGGCATGGCCGGGGCCTGGATCCGCAGCTTCTTCGCCGCGTTTCCAAAGCGAGTGGAGATCGTCGGCCTCGTGGATGTGAACCGCGAGCCCCTGGACGCCTCCGGCGACTTCCTCGGCCTGCCCGCCGAGCGCCGCTTCACCTCACAGGAGGAGGCCTTCGAGAAGACTCAGGCGGAGTTCTGCTGCATCGTCACCCCTCCCGCCTACCACGAGCTCTCGGTGCGCCTGGCGACCCAGCGCGGCATGGATATCCTCAGCGAGAAGCCCATCGCCGACACCTGGGACGCCTGCGGGCGTATCGTGCGGATGGTGAAGGACGCGCAAGTCAAGATGATGGTCACCCAGAACTACCGCTACACCCCGCGCATCCTCACCTTCAAGCAGCTCCTGACGGAGCAGCGTCTCGGGCGCTTGAACTACCTGATGGGGCGCTTCGCCGCCGACTACCGCCGCTACGGGGCCTGGGGACACTTCCGCCACGAGATCCCACACTCGCTGCTGGTGGAGGGGTCTGTGCACCACTTCGACCAGTTGCGCAACCTCGCCGGCGCCGACTGTAAGACCATCGTCGGGTGTGAGTGGAACCCGGAGTGGAGCAGCTTCAAGGGCGAGAGCAATGCCCTGTATCTCCTGAGCTTTGCCAACGGAGTGCCTGCCAACTACGAGGGAAGCTGCAATGCCGCGGGACACCAGACCAACTGGCACCACGAGTACTATCGGGCCGAGTGCGAGGGCGGAGCGATAGTACTCGACAGCGACGACCGTGTCTGGCTGCAGGAGTACACTCCCGGGCAGGGGATGAAGCTGACAGAGGTCCCACACGTGCAGCCACAGTGCCAGGGCCATGTGGCGATCCTAGGCCAGTTCCTGGATTGGCTGGACGGTGGTGAGGAGCCGCCGACGGCGCTTCTGGGCAATATCAAGAGTGCCGCCATGCTCTTTGGCGCGATCGAGGCCTCCGCAAGCGGCCTGTCGGTGGACGTGGAGGCGAAGGTCGCCGAGGTGATGGGCTAGCGCGACAACGGCAGACGGCGAGCGGCAATACGGGCGGGACCCCCGCGGTCCCAGGAACGACGGGGCCGTAGCCGTTGGCCGTTGGCCGTCCGCGCCACGGACCACGCGCCACGGCCGTTGGCCGCTGTAGGGCGGCGACCTGTGCGCCGCCGCCGTTCGTCGTTGGTGTTGGGAGCCCCCTTGGCGCGGTACAGGCCCGCGCCCTACAGAGCGGCGGCGCCGTGTCGTTGGCCGTAGCCGTCCGCCGTTGCCGTAGCCCTCTCCAGAGCAGTCGTATCGCGAAGGAGAGGGAAAGCGGGTCCCGCTCGCGGGACCCGCAGGGAGCGGCGCCGTCAACGCCGTTGGCGGTCCGGTCCGGAGGACCGTTGATGCCGCGCAGCGGCGTCGCCTGGCGACGGGCTTCGGCCCGTCGGGCCTTCTCCCGCCCTGCGGGACCGTTGGCCGCTGTAGGGCGGCGACCTGTGCGCCGCCGCCGTTCCCCCCTCTCCGAGCGCCCGCCGTGCGGGCGCTCGGAGAAGAGGGCCGGGGGTGAGGACGCCGTCACCGCCGTTCGCCGCACCTCTACTCCTCCGCGTCGAAGAGACTTCTCTGCCCGGCATGGGCCTTCTGCACCCGCTGCATCCTCGCCACATGATCCAGCAGCTCCAGACGGATCGCGTCCACATCACCCGGGCCGGCCACCGCTCGCGCCCCCTCCTGCAGCAGCACCTGCGGACCGCTGGATTGGTCGGTGGGCAGCCTCCATTTCAGCGCATACCGCAGCCGGCCCTGCTCCTGGGCTCTGGCGGCGGTCTCCATCGCTCCGCCTTGCTCCCGAGACTCCACCACAAGGACGGCTCTTCCCAGGGCGGCCTGCAGCCTGTTGCGGGCCATGAGGCGCCCGACCGTAGGCTGGGCGCGGGGCTCTTGCTCGGAGATCACGGCACCTGACGAGAAGACCCTGCGCGCCAGATCGAGGTTCTCGTGAGGGTACAAGACCCGGATGCCTGAGCCGAGGACGGCGATGGTGCGGCCTCCGGCGTCGAGGGCGCCGGTGTGGGCGGCCGTGTCGCAGCCCCGGGCCATGCCGCTGACCACGGTTGTCCCCGCCCGAGCGAAAGCCGCTCCGAGCTGTCGTGCCATCTCCCGCCCCTCCGGTGTGGGCGAGCGGGTGCCGACGACGGCGATCGCCGGATCGTCCTCAGGGAGGAGCCGGCCGCCGACGCACAGCACCGGTGGGCGACTGCGCAGGTCGCGCAGGAGTGCCGGATAGTCCGGCTCCCAGTGGAACACCACCGAGATGTTGCCGTTGCGCAGGTCCTCGATCTCGGTCTCGTACTGCCCCAATCGATCGCCCAGCGTGGGGATGACGGCCACCTGCTCCGCCGTCAGGCGCAGGGCCGGGTCCTCGAGCTCGCGTACCGGGGCCTCGAGGGCCGCGGCCACGGAGCCGAAGTGCCTCACGAGTCGCTCGAAGGTGGCCGGCCCCAGCGCGGGACCCCAGTACAGCGCCGCAGTCCGAATCCCTTCGGCATCGACCTTGCGCACAGCATCGCCCCCGATGCAGCCAGCGATTGGGTCTCCTGCTGTGTTGCTCCCGACGCAGTCACTGCACGGCAATAGCCTGCTACCTCCCTGGACTGCTACAATGCGAAGAACGCGCCCCTCGGCCCGTGGCACCCCCTGCGCTCCGCCTGACGGGGCGGCCGCCCCACCCTCCGCGGCCGGGCCGTGGAGCACGTGCGCCACGCCCACGAGCGCCGCTGCGCCGCACCCTACTCCTGCACCGTGAAGCCGATCTCGCGGTCCGGCCTGCCGTCCACACTCAGCCGTATCTGCCAGTTGCCCGGGCCGTACATGGCGTTACCTCCGGGACGGAAAACCGCCACGAACTTGCCGCTCCCCGACACCTCCGTGGTGGACTTGGTCCTCACCACGCCCTCCCGCAGCAGCGATACGGTGATCTGCGCCCGGGTGCGCCCGGGGGCGCGATAGCCGACGATGACAGTCAGGCTCGGTGTGCCCGCCCCAAACACGGTGCCCGGTTTCACCGGGCGTTGGGCGCCGTCCAGACCCTCGCAGAGGATGACGTCCCGGATCACGCCGTTGGCGCGCGCCACCTCCTCCTCCGGCGTCTCACGGGTCTTGCCATTGTCACCCGCGACCAGGCAGGTGCTCAGGAAGACATCGCGCATCTGGCTCAGGTCGAAGCGCTCCGTGACGGGGCCGGCGTCACCGATCGTCACCATCTCTCCGGATACCAACCGGACGCCCCCCACCTCGATCTCACGGGTGAGACACCACGCGCGCGTCCGAGATGCGTCCACCTCCACCTCCACCAGCGCCAGTCCGGAGGCCACCAGTGCCTCGCCACGGGCGCCAATGGACACGGCGCCGCCGTGCACCGAGACCCTCAGCGCGCCGCGCACGAGCTCCACGGCATCGACTGCCGTCCGGGCGAGGCGGGCCTCCGGCCCCAGGGTCATCACCACCGGCGGAGCGCCACCGCCCTCCGCTAGGCGGAAGGTCTGAGGGGTCGATCGGGTCTCCGCGGCCTGCCCCTGAGTGAGGGGGCGCACCTCGGCCGGGGGCGGGCGCAGCGAGATGTCGGCGTCCTGAATGCCGTAGAACCAGGCGAGGCAGTCGGCGCCGTCGGGCTGCCAGCCGATGAGCACCGGCCCCCGCGGGTTCTGCGGCAGGCCCAGATGCCCCCGGGCCTCCTCGGGCGACAGGCTCGCCACGATCAGACCCGCCCCCTCGGCCGGCCACCCCGCCGGCGGGGCGGCCTGGGTGAACGGATACGGAACGCCCGGCGCCGTGCCGGGCGGGTAGATCCCCCGGCCGTCCCGGGCAGAGAGCCCCATCTCCCGGGGTTCCGGCTGCGCGGCTTCATCGGCAGGTAGCCGCAGTCTCTCGCTCCGCGCCGGCCGGCAATCGACGATCCAGGTGATCTCATACTCCGCCGGCGGCGCCCCGGCGGGGTGAGAGAACTCGGCCCGCACGTACCCGCTGCGCATCCAGACCCGATGACCCGCGACCCGGGTGGTGAACACCCCCACCCTGTCCGCCAGCGGGCCGACACCCCCGCTGTGGCGCGACGAGCCAAGAGGCACGCCGTCGCGCGTGACGACGATGCGGACGCGGTAGCCCCGGGACCGGCAGAAAGCCGGGTTCTTGGCCCCGTCCCCGTCCGTCGCGGCCATGCTCGCATCGGTCCAGGCCTCCACCGTCTCTCTGGGCAGCAGTGCGTCGGCCCGGACCCGGGTGCCGTCGGCCCGGACGGCGGTGCTCAGCGCCAAAGTCAGGTGATCGTCGTACACCCACTGCGCCGCCGCGGCCACGCCCACAGACAGCAGGAGCAGCAGGCCGAGGCCCGGTAGCACAAGACGGCCTCGCAGGCCGGCCAAAGAAGACCGCCCCACCTGACACTCGCCGATGACGGTGCACATGGTACCCATTATTCCACTCCCGCAGGCCCGCACCTTTCGCCCTTGCAGCGCCGCACAGGCTCCTGGCCGCGTCCGACTTCCACCCCTACACGGGGCCTGTGTCCCGTCCGCTCCCAGACCGCCATTTCGGCCCGCGGGCGGGCCGAGCCCCGGCCCCACAGACTCATCAAGGCCGCACCCACTCCCGCGCTGCAGGTTGACGGCCCACGGTGGCGGGACTATCATCGGTGGCGGCCGCACGGCGGCCGAGTCGGCATTCCCGGCAGTTTCCCATCGGGGGTTGTGCACCAGCATGTTGATCGATTCTATCCTCCAGGCCATCGGTAACACGCCCATGTTGCGGTTGGCACACTTCACCGACCTATCGGTGTTCGGTAAGGCCGAGTTCCTCAATCCGGGCGGCAGTATCAAGGACCGAGTGGCCCTGAACATGATCGATCGGGCCGAGGCCTGCGGGCGCCTCAAGCCCGGGGCCACCATCTGTGAGCCCACCTCGGGCAACACCGGAATCGGGATCACCCTGGTCGGCGTGCACAAAGGCTACAGGGTCGTGATTGTGATGCCGGAAAACATGAGTGAAGAGCGCAAGAAGCTCATCCGTGCTCTCGGCGGCGAGCTTGTGCTCACTGCGCCGGAGGACAACATCCAGGGGGCCGTCAACAGGGCCAGAGAGATCGCCCTGGCCGACCCCGATGTCTTCATGCCCCAGCAGTTCGAGAACCCCGACAACCCGGCCATCCACTACACCCAGACGGCAGCGGAGATCTGGGAGCAGACGGAGGGCAAGATCGATGCCTTCGTGGCGGGAGTGGGCAGCGGCGGCACCTTCCAGGGAGTGGCCCAGTTCCTCAAGGAGAAGGACCCTGGTATCATCTGCGCCGCCGTGGAGCCGGCCAATGTCTCCGCGCTTCTGGGCCACGAGCCCGGCCTGCACCAGATTCAGGGCATCGGCGACGGCTTCATCCCCGCCGTGCTGGATGTCGCCCTGGTCGACGAGGTCTGGGAAGTCACCGATGACGACGCCATCGCCACGGCCCGGGAGCTGGCGCGCACCGAGGCCTGCCTGGTAGGCACCTCCGCCGGCGCCAATGTCTGGGCCGCGGTGCGCCTGGCCCAGAGGCTGGGGCCCGGCAAGAACGTGGTCACCATCCTGCCCGATCGGGCGGAGCGGTACTTCTCGACGGCTT
>Ga0334884_1002877_pt1 | contig 20794 bp, 11 predicted proteins | sample GraSluR1_MG_7_FD_207215 | JGI IMG/M metagenome (GOLD analysis project Ga0334884, IMG submission 207215) | Sludge microbial communities from methane-producing bioreactor in Wageningen University, Netherlands - Granular Sludge_12_05 R1 | ecosystem: Engineered > Bioreactor > Anaerobic >...
ATGGAGCCATGTTGGGAAGCGCCCTCGAGGCCACGCGCCCGCGAGTTCGCCATCCCCCCAGAAATGAAACGAACAAGAACTAATCGAGATTGAAATCGAACGTGGTCTTGCCCGGCGCCACTTCGACTTCGAGCGTGCTTTCGGTATTGTACTGGGCCGGGATACGCTCGCGGGGCGCCTCGCTCGACTCGCCGGGCATTTCGTCCGCCGGCGCGCCGGCGCTCTCGCCCGAGAAGATGCGCACGCGGTACTTGCCTGGCGGCAAGCCCTTTTCGGTCTCGATGCTGTAGCTGCCGTTCTGAATGACGCCGCCCGACCCGATGCCCGAATCGCCTTCGAGCGCGGTGAACTGGATGCTTCCCTGGTCCAACGGCTGCCCCTCGAGCGTGACCCGGCCCGAGATGGCCATCCGGCCCTGAGGATTTGCCGGGCCACACCCGGCGACCAGCACGCCCACGCAGGCCACGAACACGGTTGCCAGCCACAATACTCTTCGCATGGTGTTACACCTCGCCGTCTGAAAGTAGGAGTTAGAAGGTCGCTGAACCGCCGCGCGCAAGATAGTCGTGCGGCACACGGTGGGCGTCGGCACAAGGGGTCGGATTGTGATCGTGCGCCGATGCTGCCTGGCGCCCGACCCAAGAGGTGGGTGGGATTGCGTGCGCAGGACGAGGCCGACAAGCCCGACTCGAGCACAACCAGGCAAATCTCACAACGACCGCCAGCCTCGACTCCGCTCCTGTGCCACTCGTAGGCCGATTGTAGCAGCGCGCGTTCGGTGGGGAAAGCAGTTTGTGGGAAAAAAATCCCCCCAGCGTGTTCGGATTCGCTGCAAAGCCTTGCGTCACAACGACGCCGTCGGGCCTAGGGGCCGCCTGCTCCTCATTCGCGGGGGCAGGGCGCCGACCTGCCGACTCTCAATCGCGTAGCGACCAGCGCAGCGCCGGCTCACCAACCCGCCCGCGGAGGAGCGACTCAACCGGTGAAGTAAAGGTAAGCGGCCAGGATGAGCACCAGCACCAGGACCGAAGCGAACACGTCCCTCCCATCCCAACTGCTCCGCGACACTTGGCGATGCTCGTCGGTGGTCGTGCCGTAGGTCAGCCCGTGGATGCTCTCGTCGGAGGGAGCTCGGGTGGCGTAGCTCACGACGATCATCACGGCGACCGAGACGGCGAACACCAGCAGGCTGTAGTACTGGAAGTAGATGTTGTTGACGATCCACAGCAACGAGCCTTCGGCGTAGCCGTTCTCGAACCCGGCCAGCTTGAGGGCGACGGGCGTGTCGACGGCCAGGCGGATCACTCCCAGCACGAACCCGACCACCAGCGCAGCCAGGCAGCCCTTGCTGTTGAGCCGCTTCATGAACACGCCAAAGAAGAAGACCACGAAGATGGGCGGCGCCAGGTAGCCCTGCACCGACTGGAGGTAGTCGTAGAGCCCCTTGGCGCCCTGGATGACGGGGATCCAGGCCAGCCCGATGACGACCATGGCGGCGGTGGCCACGCGCCCGATCCAGACGAGCTGGGCCTGGGAGGCCTCGGGACGGAACTTCTGGTAGAGGTCCATGGTGAACAGGGTCGAGCTGGCGTTGAACACGCCGGCCAGCGAGCTCATCAGGGCCGAGAGCAATCCGGCCACCACGATGCCGCGCACGCCGGCGGGCAGCACGTGCCGCACCATGAGCGGGAAGGCCGCCTGGCTTTCGTCGCGCACGGCGTTTCCGCCCGCGTCGACCAGGTGCGCGAACGCGTCGACCTTCCCGGTCGAGGCCAGGGCGAAGCAGATCATGCCGGGGATGATGAAGATGAACACGGGCAGGAGCTTGAGGAAGGCGGCGAAGATCGTTCCGCGCCGCGCTTCGCGCTCGTTGGGGGCCCCGAGGGCGCGCTGCACGATGTACTGGTCGGTGCACCAGTACCACAGGCCGATGATCGGGGCGCAGAAGAGCATGCCGAGCCAGGGGTAATTGCCGTTGAAGTACCAGGCGATGCGGGTCGACTCTTTGACGGGGGCCCAGGTGCCCTGCATGCCCTCGGGCACGAGGGGTTTCCAGAGGTTGAACATGTCGGGATCGAGCACCGCGCGAAGCTCGCTCCATCCGCCCAGCTTCATGAGTCCGAAGACGGTCACGAGCACCGAGCCGACGATGAGGATCATCGTTTGCAGGGCCTCGGTGTAGGCCACGGCCCGGAGCCCTCCCAGCACCGTGTAGACGCCCGTCAGCACGATCACCAGGATCGAGCCGATCCAGAAGCTGTCGAGCACGACGAAGCCCAGGTCGAGGCTCAGCTCGGGCAGGAGGGTGCCGAACACGACGCCGCCGGCGAAGATGCCCACGGCGATCTTGGTGAGCACGTAAGCGACCAGCGAGATGATCGAGAGGACCCAGCGGGCGGTGGCCGAGTAGCGTCGTTCGAGGAACTCGGGCATGGTGAAGACCATCGAGCGGGCGTAGAAGGGCACCATCACCCAGCCGAGCACGAGCAGGCACCAGGCGTGCAGCTCGTAATGGGCCATGGCCACGCCGTCGGTGCAGCCCGACCCGGCCAGCCCGACGAGGTGCTCCGACCCGATGTTCGACGAGAAGATCGAGGCCCCGATGATGAACCATCCGAGGTTGCGCCCGGCGAGGAAGTAGTCGTCGGCCGTGTCTTTGCCTTTCCGGATCACCCACCAGGCCACGGCCAGCAGCAGAGCGAAATACAGGGCGACGACGGTCCAGTCCAACGAAGCCATGGAGGGTCCCTTTCGAGCCAGTGGGCCGGGCGCGTGGCGCCGCGGCCGGAGTCGTTCTCTGGAGTGGTTTCGATTACTGCCGTTAACACCGCTGGTTCCCACGTAACGAGGCTGGGAAGGAATTGGTGGTGGAATAATGGAATTCGGCTCGGATCGAGATCCATCACTCCACCATTCCCTCACTCCCAGCGTTCCCTCAGGGACCGGCAGGAAGCCATTGTACGAGAGGATCAAAGCCGTGGAAGGCCATCCGGGGCGTCCGGCCATCGACCCGAGGCTGCTGGTCGCTTTGTGGGCGCGTGCCACCCTGGAGTGGGTTGCCTTTACCCGCCAGTGGGTGAGGCTCTGCGATCGCGACGACGCGTTCAAGTGGCTCCGCGGCGGGGTGAATGTCAACGAGCACACTCCATGATGGACCGGCCACGGAGGCGATCGAGGCAACCGTCGCGTGACGCCTAGGCCCCGGTTCCCAACACGGGCAGATTCTGCGGATCGGCCGAGCGCGACGGATTGCCGAGCGATCGTTGTGGCGTGGGTCGCGGCGCGGAGTCGGGCGGCCGGGGCCAGGGCGAGGTCGCCGTGCGAACCGGTCCGCCGGGGCTCGCCCGCATCTCGGCCAGGTGCTCCAGCAAGATGCGTTTCACCTCGAGCACGGCCCGGGGATGGGCGTGGATCGTCGTGTGATCGGCCGGCACGATCAGCTCGCTCTCGACGTCGTCCATGGTGGCGCTTTCGTAGGCCACCACGCCGTCGCCGCCCGCCGCCAGCTTGCCGAACAATCCCCGTTTGGGCACCATGCCGATGACGTTGTGGTACTTGACCCAGGGCGCGGTGTACCCGGCGAGCATGACGGGAAAGAAGGGCGAACGGGGATCGAGCGAGTCGATGCTCGTCTCGATTCTCAGCAGCCGGTCGTCGCGGATCAGCTCCCGGTTTTCGACAAGAAGCTTGTGCTTTCCGAGCACGAGCATCTCGGGCAGGGTGATCAGCTTGCTCGTGAGCCATTGGGTGAAGCTGTTCGAGAACTCGCTGCCCCGGTGGGGCGTTCCCACGGTAATCACCCGCCGCACCGACGGGTTGGGCTCGAAGAAGAAACACTGCTGCAAACGCTCGCGCGTCTCGGGCTCGGCCTGGACGAGCGAGAAGGGCTGATCGCTGACGATCCGCCAGAAATCGTCTCCGCTGTCGATGGTCTGCAGGCGGGAGACCAGGCCGCCCATGCTGTGGCCGATGAGCACGATCTGGTCCAGGGCCGGCTCCCGCCGGTAGGGGTCGAGCGTGCGTCGCACCTCGGCCAGATCGCGGCGCAACTGGGCCGCGCTGAGCCAGAAGGGCTGGGCCGTCGGGTACAAGTAGAACCAGAACTGATAGTGCTCGCGGATCTCCGGCGAAGCCCGCAGGTCGTTGAACATCTGCATCCAGGTCATGGGACTCGACCACAACCCGTGCACCAAGAGCACGGGGATCTTGCCCGGCTCATAGGGCTGCACCATGTAGAGGCCCATGACCGGCTTGCGGTTGTCGGGCCCGATGGCCAGCAGGGCCTCGGGCTTCAACAGCCCGATCGTCGCGAGGCTCTCCAAGCCCAGGGTCGAGTCGGAGAGAAAGTACGCCAGCGGCGTGGTCAGGTCGGTTTCCAGGGGCACGCACAAGTCGCCCAATGCCGTGTCGACCGCGGTCTGGGGGTCGTACAGCTCGAGCACGGCGTGGCGGAGGGCATCGCCCCCGGCCGAATCGGGGTCGCCCCCGGGCAGGGGACGCATAAACGCCGTGACCGGAAAGCTCAGGTTGGGCGGATAGTATCTGGCGGCGGCGGGCTCGCCCGGGTAGTTCTGGCGCACGGCAATGAGCGGCACGCCCAGCCCGTAGGTGTGGTAGTGGTTCCGAAGCCCCTGGATCTCGTAATCCGAAACGAACTCGAAACGCTCGAAGTCTTCCTCGCACCAGGGCCCGGCGCGCAGGCTGCACTCGATCTTCCAGCTACCGCTGGCCGTCTCGAGCGTGTAGGTCTGCCCCGGAAGCAGGCCCCGCTCGTCCTTGCACGCGATGCGCAGGCCCGATTCGAGAGCGCCGTTGTACAGGTCGCACGCCCCGCGAAAATGGGGATCGTACGGGTTCCGGAAACGCCGAAATCGCTCGTCGAACAAGTACCGGTAGGCGTGCAGCACCGACGCCCCGTACAGATCGAGGGCCAACTGCGGATTCAGCGGCTCGGCCTTCTTGGCCTCGATGAAGCTCAACTCGGCCACCGCGTAGATGTTGTCGGCCGTGGGCTCTCGGTCGAGCACTTTTTGAACCTGCTCGAGAAACTCCCGCGGGTCGCCTTTGCGAGCCTCGGTCAGGTCGTACACCCGCAGAAACTGCTCGGTCCGCTTGCTCGGTTGGGGCCCCGTTTTCGACATCAGCTTCAACGGACCGGCCAAGGGGCTCTTGGGCACCGGGCGCAGGGTCGCGTACTTCGTGGGAGCGCACCCGGGCGCCGCCATCAGCAGCACGACCGCCATCAACAGCACGGCCCGCCGTGGGGGGGTGAGCCGCTGTGCCGGCCTTGGCCGAACGAAGAGCACCGATCGAGACATCGCGTCGATCATCGAGTCCGTTGGCAGATCAGGAAGTGCAGGCGGTCGAGGGAATTTCCGCAATCCGGGACGGACCATCCCGAATTAGGGGCCGAACCATAGTCGCAATCGGTCGGTTGCGTCAATGGCGTTTTCCGCGCGAGCTTTCTCCGACATTTGGCCTTCCCGTACTGGCGACTCGATGCAACTTGGCGCAATGCCCCAGGCATGGCGCATCGAAGAACGTGAGCGACCGCCGAGAAAGGCATGAGCATCCCGATTCTGCACGACTTTCTTCCTCCGCCCGCGCGTTTCGCGACGCCCCTCCGCCGCCTATACTCTTGCCCAAGGGGCCGCAGCACCCGGCCCGGCCAATCCGTAATGAGGAGAATCGGCAATGACCAGGCGATCGACCATGGCGTTCACGCTGCTCGTGCTCGTGGGGGCCCGGCTCGCACCGGCGCAGGAGGCCGCCGATTTGCGGCTCGTGCCGTTTCCCAAGGAGGTCGCGCTGGGCGAGGGCACGTTTTCGCTCAACGCGAATCTCGTGCTCGAAGTGCCGGCCGGCGCGGGCCCCCTGCTGGGCCGAATGATCGGGCGCGAACTGGCTCGCGCCGGGCGCAAGATCGGTGAGATCCGCCGCGTCGAAGGGGCCGGCACGCTGGTGCGCCTCGCGGCCGCGCCCGGCGCCGATCGGCCTTCGGTCGCCTTTCGCGAGGACGCGACCGACGAAGATTACGTCCTGGAAGTCCGGCCCGACGAGATCGTGTGCGCGGGGCGCGGCCGGCCGGGGCTCTTCTACGGCGTGCAGACCCTTTGCCAGCTCATTCGGGCGAATCGGCGCGGCGAGGGGCTGCCTTGCCTGAGCATCCGCGACTGGCCTTCGCTGCGCTGGCGCTGCTTCCAGGACGACATGACCCGAGGCCCCAGCTCGACCCTGCCCACGCTGCGGCGCCAGGTGGCCCTGGGCGCCCATCTCAAGATGAACCTCTTCACCTATTACATGGAGTACCAGTACGCTTTCCAAAAGCATCCCAAGATCGGGTCCAAGGACGGGTCGCTCGAACCCGACGATCTGCGGGCCCTGGTCGAGTTCGCCAAGACCTTCCACGTCGACGTGCTGGGCAACCAGCAGTCGTTCGGGCATTTCGGGCGCATCCTCGCCCACGACGAATACGCCCATCTTCGCGAGACCCCGACGCTGTTGTGCCCGGTCAAGGAAGAGTCGTACCAGCTTCTCGACGACCTGTACTCCGAGGTCTGCCCCCTGCTGCCCTTCGAGATGTTCAACGTCTGCTGCGACGAGACCTGGGGGCTCGGCGAGGGACCGTCGAAACCGTTGGCCGAGGAGATCGGCGTGGGCGGGGTCTACGTCGGGCACATCGCGCGCGTCCATGACCTGCTCAAGAAGAAATACGGCAAGCGCATGATGATGTGGGGCGACATCATCCTCAAGCATCCCGAGCATCTCCCCAAGATCCCCAAGGATACGATCATGCTCACCTGGGGCTACGGGCCCAAGGAGAGCTTCGACGATCAGATCGTGCCCTTCGCCGATTCGGGCTACGAGTTCTTCGTCTGCCCGGGCATCAGCAACTGGAGCCGCATCTTGCCCGACTTCGGCGTGGCCACGACGAACATCCACCATTTCGTGCGCGACGGGGCGAGGCTGGGGGCCCTGGGCATGCTCAACACGGCCTGGGAAGACGACGGCGAAGCCTTGCAGGGCTACAAGTGGCACGGCTACGCCTGGGGCGCCGAATGCGCCTGGAACGCCTCGGCCACGACGCCCGACGATTTCAACCGGCGGATCGGGGCCGTCCTCTTCGGCGCGCGGGGCGACCTCTTCGGCCGGGCCATCGACCTGCTCGCCCAGACGCACCGCATGCCCGGCATGCAGGGAATGAACAACCGGCGCTTCTGGCAGCACGACTTCCAACCCGAACGGTCGCCGGCCGCCATCCGCAAGTCGGCCGACGGGCTGCTGGGCGCGGTGCGCCCGGCGATCGAGCATCTCGAAGCGTGCCAGGCCGAGTCGACCCTCAACGGCGATCTGCTCGACTACTTCCTGTTCGGCGCCCGGCGCATGGAACGCATCGGCCGGCGCATGCTCGACGGGCTCGAGGCGGCCCGGCTCTATACCCGGGCTTGCGACGCTCCGCCCCAGGAAGCCCTCGCCCTGGTCGAACGGGTCGAACGCCTCGTCGCCGAGAACCGCGACGCCCATCGCGATCTGGGCGATCGCTTCCGCGAGCTTTGGCTGGCCGAGAGCAAGCCGTACGCCCTGGATTGGACCCTCGATCGCTACGCGGCCGCGGTCAAGCGGTACGACGACCTGCTGGCTCAACTGGCCGAGGCGCGCCAGGCGGCCGAGGCGGGCCGGGCGCTGCCTGCGCCCGAGTCGCTCGGGCTTCTCGTGCCCGAGGCGTTCGCCCGGCGCTCGCGGCCGGCCGAAACGGTGCCCGCCCCGCTTGCCCCCGAGGCGGCCTGGGCCGAGCCCTCGGCGACGCATCGGGTGGGGATGGTCGTCGGGGCCGGATCGGTCGAGCGCCACGACCTGCCCGTGGCCGTGGCCCTGCCGCTCGACGAGGAACTCGCCGCGAAGCCGGTCCGCGCCTTCTGCCGCCTGCCCGGTCGCGAGCCGCACGAAATCCTCGCCCAACTCGACCCGTCCGATCAGCCGGGCCGGCGCCGGCTCGTGACGATTCTCCCGGGCCCGATCGGCCGGGGCGCCGAGGCCGAGGTGCACGTCTACTTGGGCCTTCCCGCGCCGCCCGATCCGCTGGCGCAGGCGGTCGGCACGCACGACGGGCCCGACGGCGCCAAGTGGATCGAAAACGACCGGGTCCGCTTGCTCCTGGGTCCCGAGGGCGCCCACGTCTACCGCTGGGAGGTGAAAGCCCTGGACGGACGCGACCTGACCATGCCCGGCGAGACGGGCTGGTCGGGCTTCGCCGACCTGCGCGCCTATCGCCACGTCGCCCATCAGCTCCAGTGCGCGGCCGACGGACCGGCCCTGGTCCGCTACGACTGCGCGTCGGGCGACGGCCTGGTCAAGTCGATCGCGCTGTTCGGCGGCGTCGCGTGGATGGAGGTCGTCCTGAGCGAACCGACCGGCCACTACTGGGATTTCGACGCCCCCGCGAACTTCGCCGCCGGCGGCCCCACGCCGGGCACGTACCTGTTCGCCGACGGCACGACCGGCGCCGTGCGCGAGGAAGGCCCTTTCAGCCAGACCCAGGTCAAGGTCCGCGGCGTGCCGTGGGCCGTCAAGTTCAACGACGAAGGGCTGGCGTTGGGCCTGTGCACGCCCGAGACCAGCGCCCATTTCGTGGTCGCCCCCGGCGCGGGCTCGGGCGGCGTGGGCATCGAGAACTCCCCGCCCGCCGCCCACTTCGTCACCTTCGCCGGCCTGCTGGACGCTCCGCCCGCCGAAACCATGACCCGCCTGCGCGCGACGCTCGATTTCAGGCATCCGCCGCACGTGGTGCTCCACGCCATCCAGAAGCGCGAGTGACGGCGCAAAAACCCGGCGGTCCGCGGGGCGCCTCTCCGTGCACGATGCTGCGGGGTGCAGCCGAAAGGCCGATGGTTTTGCTCTGGACCAGGCCTTGGTGAAGGCCCTGGCCTGCGACCGGGTTGCCGAGCACGCCTACGGCCGGAACACGTACCGGCAGTCGGGGTCCAACAGAGGGGGACGCCGCCCGAGCATGTCGGCCCGGGGGTTCGTCTCGGTTTCGGATCGCACCGCGCCGTACACTTCGGCGAGCTTCCGCCAATCGGCGTCGTCGCGGTCGCCGAACACGGGCGACGCGCAGAGGCCGGCGCCGCCGGCCTCGTCGGCCAACGGGGCGAGCAACGCGCGGGTCTGCTCGACGTCGGGCAGGCGGACGCGGTAGAGAAGCGTCTCGGGACCGCCGGCATGGCACGACTGGCAGCGCCGCCCGTACACGTCGGCCAGCGCCGCCTTGTGACGGGCGAACAGTTCGCGCCCGCCGATCGTCCCCGGGCGCGTGAAGGTGTACGTGCCGTAGTACGGCGCATTGCAGTCGATCCAGGTGGCCAGACGGCGCAAGTCGCCGGGGGGCAGGTCGACGCGGCCCTCGGCGCGGTGCGTGGTGAGAATCGTCGCCATCACCTTGCTGGCGTGCGAGCCGTAGAACTTCGCCGGGCGCGTGGGCAGGCTGTCGCAGGTGTAATCCGACACGTAGCTGACCAGCCCCTTGCCGGTCAGCGTCTCGTAGGCCACGTTGAACAGGTTCGTGTAATCGCGCGAGAGGTCGATCCCGCCCTCGGGCCTGGCGCCGCCGTGGCACTTGACGCAGTGCCGGTCGAGCACGGGCTGCACGTCGTAGAAGAAGTCGGGCGCGTGGACGCCGCCTTCCGGGGGCAGCTCGATCGCCGACGGCTCCCGCCGCAGGGCGATCGTGTCGACGTTCACCGGCGCCGAATGCTTGGGCTCGTGGCACCCGACGCATCCGAACCGCTCGCCGGGCGCGACCATCGTGAAGCTCCGCATCCGCTGAATTTCCATGAAGTTCTCGTCCAGGGCCGAGAAGTAGAGGGCCGTATTGGCGGGCACGGTGAAGTGGGCCGACCCGTCCGGCTCGACCGGCACCGTCCCCAGAAGCCGCTTTAGCGCCAGGTGCCCGCGGTTCGAGATGACCGGGTATTGGATGGCGAACCCCGGGCAATCGGCCGAGACCGGCTTGGGAACCTCCTCGATCACGCGCAGGTACTTCACCTCGCCGCGGGCGATTCCCGGCAGCCCTTGATACACGTCGGCCACGTAGAACGCGCCCGTGCCTTCTGGCTCGCGATGGGGGCGCACCACCTCGTGGCTTTGCCGCGGCACGACCGCGGGCGGCACGGGGCGCCGACGCACCGGAACCGGCTCGAACGCGCTCAGCTCGGGATCGCGGTAGATCAGGTCGCGGTTGTTCCAGCGGTCGAGCAGATACAGCCCGTACCCGGTCGGGTCGCGATCGTCGGGGCCATAGCAGTACGAGACGAGGAAGTACTTCTCCGAGAGCGGGTAGGCGTAGGTGTAATAGCCCACGTCCTTGCGGAGCCAGCCGAAGTGCGTGGGCGGCGGCATCTCGGGCGTGACGTTCTCGAAGATGGCCGGGCTGGCATGGGTGTGGATCGGATCGACCAGGGCCACCGGCCCGCAGGCCAGCGGCATGTGCGGCGCCAGCACGCAGACGAACAGCCGGCTGCCGGGCACGCGGAAGGGCTCCCAGTAGGTCAGCGGTCCGAAATGGTTGCCCGCGACGTGGGTCATGCGCGTGCCGTCGGGATTGCCCATCCAGAGGCTCTGCTGGTTGCCCAGGTGCTTGTCGACGTACTCCCACCGCGTGAACGTGACCTGGCCGTTGGGCATGACGCTCGGCTTGAAGTCGTGCACCGTGTTGGGCGAGATGCAGCGGATCTCCGAGCCGTCCGAGTTCATCGTATAGAGCACCGACACGGTGAAGGCGTTGTGGCACAAGGTCACGCGGCGGCACCGCGTCGAGACGAACAGGATCTTGCCGTCGGGCAGATAGCACGGATCGACGTCGTCGTACTCGCTGTCGGTGATCTGCCGGAGGTTCGTTCCGTCGACGCCGACCTCGAAAATGCGGCAGGGCGTAGGACGGTCGGGCTTATACGAAAACAGAACCCGCCGCGCGTCGAACGACAGCTCAGGGTCGCGGTAGATGGCGTCGGCGGCCAAGACGCCGGTCAGCGGGGTGAGCTTGCCCTCGGGCCCGACCGGCGACAGCACGAAGATGCCGCTGCCCGACTTGTACCGGTCGCTGCCGTCGTAGTAGGTCGTGTAGATGTGCGACGTGTTGTAGGTGAGCCGTTTGGCGAAGAGCAGCCTGTCGAAATCGAGCAGCGGATTGGCCAGGGCGACCCGGTTTTTGAGCCGGTAGGCGGCCAAATAGGCTTCGTAGAACTGCTCCCACTTGCCCCGGGCGTCGGGCTGCGCCATGAGGGCTTCGACGCGGTCGAGCATCGATTGGGCCTCGGCCCGCTCCGATTCGAGATAGCCCGGGTCCACGCCGTTCATCGTCCGAAAGTCGTCGATCAGCTCGATCGCGTGCCGAAGCATCTTGCCGAGATGCCGGGGCGAGAGGTGGAGCGCGTCGGTCTCGGTGCGGTCGCCCAGGTCGACCGAGAGCCGGGCGATCCAGGGCGAATCGTCTTCGACGGGGCGTTCCTCCTGGAGCAGCTCGTTGAAGCGAGCCGAGCCTTCGGCCGGCCGGCCGGCTTCGAGCACTTCGGCCTCGACGCGGTAGGCGCCGTCGCCCATCAAGCTGTACTCGAGCAGCCGGTGGGCGCGGGGCGTGGGCGGCGGCATCCGCTCGAACGGCTGGTGATAGTCGTAGACCGCGGGCGGCTCGACCGGATAACCGCACACGTAGCGTTCCGTCTCGTCGGGCCGCGCCGCCACGAGCTTCTCCTGGACGATCTGGCGGCACAGGCTCCAGTCGTCGGGCAGGGGAACCGGCGACTCGAAGCGCAACGCGCAGATGTGCGGCATGCACGGGCCCGGGCAGAGCAGCTTGATCGTGTGCCTTCCCCGGGTCACGCGCATCGTGCACTGCGTCTCCCATTGGGCGTGGCTGGTCTGCCAGCTCCCCGTGACCGAGGCAAAGCCCCGATGCAGCTTCTCGCCGTCGAGGTAGATGTCCACGGGACGAGGCGCCGCCGCGGTGTACAGCGCGACCAGCGTGTAGTCGGCCGTCACGGGAAACTCGACGTCGTACTCGCTCTGGTTGGGCAGCTCTCCCGCGTTCCAGATGCAGGGGTACTTGTCGGCGTAGCCGTTGCCGACCGTACTCACCCGGACGTTGCCCCGATCGAACCAGTCGGCTCGCAGGGTGAAGCTCGCGGCGGGCGGGTCGGCGGCAAATGCCGTGCCGCACAACGCGATTGCCGGGAATGCGATCCACGAAAGCCAAAGGCGCGAAGGCTTCAAGGGGCGCTCCTTTCGGGGTCGACGGAGAACGGGTCGAGGCCGCACCGCCGGTGGAATCGGCCACCGGGCCTCCATTGTAGACGCCGAGGATCTCGACGTAAAGCTCGCCGGCAAAACCAGTTCGGAGCCTTGCCGGCCCGCCGGGGCATCCCGGCAGCGGAGATCATTCGCGCCGGTGCTCCCGGCGATTTCGAGGATCGTCGACCGTCGCGAGACAAGAATGCCCGCCCGCCAGCGAATGCCCTTTCGAACAACCGGCGTCTGGCCGACTTGGGGCGGTGCAAGTGTCAGGTCGATGCCCTGCCTCTTATTGCCCTGTCAGGGTTGGACGGGTATGTTGCACCTTTCGGGCAAATCGCCGGAGAAGAGGCCTCTGGCTCGATCGCTCGTTGCGATTTCGGGAGGATTCTCTTGCGGCCGTGTTCGGAGACGGCGTGGCGCCCCTCCCTTTTCCCCTTTACGAAAGGACCGAACGATGAAAGGTCGCGACCCATGGCTCCTCATGATCTTCTGACTGCCGCGCGCAAGCGGACCTGGTCCGCGGTCCGGAGTGTCTCCGGGCTCCGTCCCAACGAGAAACCCGGCCGAGCGGCGCATCGGGTGAGCCGGCCGTGGGGCTTCACCCTGGTCGAGCTTCTCGTGGTCATCGCGATCATCGGCATTTTGATCGCCCTGCTGCTTCCCGCGGTGCAGGCGGCGCGCGAGAGCGCGCGTCGCATGGAATGCACCAACAAGCTCAAGCAGATCTCGCTGGCTGCCCACCATTACCACGACACCGTGGGCGCGTTTCCACCCGCCTTCGTCTCGGGGTTCAATTTCACGACCCCGACGGTGCGAAAGCGCGGGTTCAGCCTGTTCATCCACCTGCTGCCCTACGTCGAGATGAACGCGCTGTACGACCGGTGGGATTTCAGCGACCCCGATCTCGCGTTCGTCGGCGACATGGATTCGCTCGCGGCCAAAGGTCCTGATCTGCTGTGCCCCTCGGAGCCCGAGAGCACCAACCCGCTCGACTTCAGCACGCAGCACATCCAGGGAATCCAGGTTCCGCCGCGCCACATCAAGGTGACCAGCTACGCGGGCAACGGGGGCACCCGCTCCTATCATCCCGACTCGGGGTTCCTGAAGACCGACGGCATGTTCTTCATGGCGGGGCCCGACTCGCAGCCCGCGCCCAACCAGCAGCCCGTTCGGCTGGCCGACGTGACCGACGGCACGAGCAACACGCTCTTTTTCGGCGAACGGTGCCGGTGGGACCCGAACTACAACACGTTCGCCCAGCAGGGTTGGGATTGGGCCTTCCGCTACTATGGGAACTGGTGCGGCGCCAGCCGGCTGGTGCTCGCCCACGTGACGCTCAGCAGCTACGCGCCGATCAACTACCGGCTGCCGTTCGATTACGAGCGTCGGGCCTTCGCGAATCCTCCGGCCAACAGCTCCGACGACTTCAAGTATTACATCGACCTGCGCGTTTGCGCCTACGGGAGCAGCCATCCGGGCGGAGCCAACCTCGCGCTGGCCGACGGATCGGTGCGGTTCTTCTCCGAGACGGTCCCCCTGGTGACCTTGCGGGCCCTGAGCACCCGAGCCGGCCACGAGACGGAGGTCCCGCCATGAGTGTGCCGAGATAAGCCGACGCCGATCCGCCGGACAATATGGGCGAGGGCATGCCAAGAGTCGGCGACATGGAGCCCCGGAGACGGCCCCGGCCGGCGCGTCCATTGCGACGCGGGGCGGGCAAGGCTAGGATGATCGAATCCTCGTCGTCAACGGGGTGGTCGATGCCGGCGGAAACGCGGCGATCGGCGGTCCGGCCCGCAGGAAAGGGAGTGCAGCGATGATGATCAGGCACGATACCGGCAAATACGTCACCCGGCGGCGCTTCGTGCGGCGGTGTTCGGCCCTGCTGGCCGCGCCGTGGATCGTGCCGGCCGCCGCCCTGGGACGGGGCGCCACCGCGCCGAGCGAGCGGATCGCGCTGGGCTTCATCGGCACGGGAGGCCGGGGCACGAGCAACATGCGCGCCCTGCTGACGGCGCCCGACGCCCGCGTGGTCGCCGTGTGCGACGTCCGGCGCGACGCGCGCCAGCGCGCGGCCGGCGTCGTCGACAAGCACTACGAGGCCGACGGGGCGTGCCGGGCCTACAACGACTTCCGCGAACTGCTCGATCGCGACGACGTCGACGCCGTGGTCATCTCGCCCCAGGACCACTGGCACGCGCCCATCGCCGTCGCGGCGGCCCGGGCGGGCAAGGACATGTATTGCGAAAAACCCCTCGGCGTCGCGGTGACCGAAAGCCAGGCCATCCGCCGCGCGGTCCGCCGCTACGGCCGGGTGTTCCAGACGGGCACCCAGCAGCGATCCGACCCCAAGTTCCGCCTCGCCTGCAACCTGGCTCGCCTCGGGCACCTCGGCAAGGTGCACACGGTCGAGGTTGCCGCGCCGGGGCCGAGGTACCAGCCGAAGTACCAGGGCCCGACCACGCCCCAGCCCGTCCCCGACGGATTCGACTACGACCTCTACGTCGGCCCCGCTCCCCTGAAGCCCTTCACCCCCTATTGCATCGACTGGCCGGGCTGGTATCTCATCGACGACTACTGCGCGGGGTTCATCGTCAACTGGGGCGTGCATCACCTCGACATCGCCCATTGGGGCATGCCGTCCATCTGGCAGACGCCCTGCCGAATCACGTGCCGATCGACCTACCGCACCCATCCGATCTGCAACAACATCGACGCGTGGCAGGCGAAATTCGTCTTCGACGATGGGTTGACCATGCACTTCACCGACACGGGCAACCCCCTGAAGCAGGGCGCGCGATTCGTCGGCGACGAGGGGTGGGTGCACGTCAATCGCCAGGCTGTCGAGGCCGAGCCCGCGTCGCTGCTCGAGGTGCCGATCCGCGGGGGCCTGTACGAGTCGAGCCATCACCAGATCGACTTCCTGAAGCGCGTGCGCGACCGCAACGACCCCGTGTCGCCGGTCGAGGCGGGTCACGTGGCGACGTGCCTGGGCATGATCGCCGAGATCGCCGGCCGCCTCCAGCGCGCGCTGCGCTGGGACCCCGCCGCCGAACGCTTCGATGACGACGAGGCCAACCGCCTGCTCACGCGCCCCCTGCGCGCGCCCTGGGGCGTGGTGTGAGAAGGAAGAGGGGCGTGTCAATCAGCGCGCCTGGCCCCCTTTTCTCTTCGCGCAGAAAATGTCGATCTTGACCCGCTGGGTCTGAATCCCTAACTTCCCTCCCATACGCGCGTCGGGTACGAGGTCCGACGCGGCAGGAACGCCTGGCAGGAAGTCGGAGATCGACCGTGAGCGCACCCCAACCAACCGAATCGCAGGCAGTCCGTCCGGGAGTGCCCCTGCTCGATCTACATCGTCAGCACGCGCCGTTGCGGAAGGAAATCGCCGCAGCGCTGGCCGGAGTGTGCGATTCGGGCGCCTTTGTTCTCGGGCCCGAGGTCACCCGGCTCGAGGAGGCCGTCGCCGCCTACTGCCGGACGCCCCACGCCGTCGCCTGTGCCTCGGGCAGCGACGCCCTGCTTCTGGCCCTGATGGCGTGCGATCTGCGGCCGGGCGACGAGGTGATCGTGCCCAGCTTTACCTTTTTTGCCACGGCCAGCGCGGTCACGCGACTGGGGGGCAAGCCGGTCTTCGCCGACGTCGATCCGGCGACGTTCAACCTCGATCCGGCCCACGTCGAGCGGCTCGTCAACTCGGCGACCAAGGCGATCGTGCCGGTCCACCTTTTCGGCCAGTGCGCCGACATGGACACGATCGGCCGGTTCGCCCAGGCAAGGGGCCTGTGGGTCGTCGAGGACGTGGCCCAGGCGATCGGAGCCGAGTTCGATGGGCGTCGGGCCGGGGCGATCGGCGACGTGGGCTGCTTCAGCTTCTATCCCACCAAGAACCTGGGGGGGGTGGGCGACGGCGGCATGTTGACCTCGACCCGCGACGATCTGGCCGACCGATTGCGCCTGCTGCGCGTTCATGGGATGCGCCCTCGGTACTACCACGAGGTGGTGGGCATCAACAGCCGGCTCGATTCGTTCCAGGCGGCCGTGCTCAACGTGAAGCTGCCGCACCTCGATCGCTGGACGGCGATGCGCCAGGCCAATGCCGAGCGTTACACCGAGCTTTTCGGCGAGGCCCGACTCGACGGCGTGTTGGGCCTTCCCGTTGTGGCTCCCCGGCGCCGGCACGTCTGGAACCAGTACGTGATTCGGGTGCCCGACGAGCAGCGCGACTCGCTGCGCCGATTTCTGGCCGAGGCGAAGATCGGCACCGAGATCTACTACCCGCTGGGCCTGCACGAGCAGGAGTGTTTTCGCGATTTGGGCTACGCGCCCCGCGACTTGCCCGAGACGTATCGCGCCACCCGGGAAGTGCTGGCCCTGCCGATCTTCCCCGAACTGACCGACGGCGAGCAGCAGGCGGTGGTCGAACGCATCGCGGCGTTCTTCCACGGCCCGTCGGGCGGGCACGGGCTGGCCGGCCCGAAGTTCCTCACGCACCCCGCCGCGCGCAACGCGACGGACAAGAGCCGGAGCTAAGCCAGGCGCAGCGGATCCCGCTCCCTCCGGCTGGCCCAGACCCGCAGGTCGGGGAACTGCCCGGCGAGCACCTCGGCAAGGCATTCGACGGCGAACCGCTCGCTGGCGAAGTGGCCGGGCAGCAACAGGCCGATGCCGTCGGCCTCGGCCTCCAGACAGGTGTGAAAACGGGTCTCGCCGATCAACAGGGCGTCGCTGCCCGCCGCCCGGGCCGCGTCGAGCAACTCGCCCGCGCTGCCGCAGGCCACGGCCACGGTGGCGACCGGCCGATCGGGCTGGCCGACCATCTGGAGATGGTCAATCCCGAGGAACTGCTTGAGCCGCTCGGCCAGCTTGCCCAGCGTCAGCCCTCGGCTCAGCCGGCCGACGCGTCCCGTGCCGAGTCCATCGTCGCCGGGCACCAGCGGTTCGATGCGGCCCAGGCCCAGACCCTCGGCCAGGCGCTGATTGATGCCCTGCGATGCCGAGTCAAAGGCCGTGTGGGGGCTGTAAACGGCAACCCGGGCGGCGATCAGGTCCAGCAGCATCCGGCCCGTGGGACGATCGGCGGTCAGCCGCTTCAAAGGGCGAAACGGCAACGGATGGTGGGCGACGATCAACTCGGCCCGTTCGTCGATCGCCTCGGCCGCCGTGTCGGGCGTGATCGTCAGGCAGGTCATCAGGCGCCGCACTTCACGCTGCCGATCGCCCACGAGCAGGCCCACGTTGTCCCACTCCTCAGCCAGCCGAGTCGGGGCGAACTGTTCCAGAAAACCGGCAATCGCTTCGACGTTCGTCATGGCGCCAGTGTAGCGGGCGCCGCGCCGGGTGGAAAGCGCCCCGCATGGCGTCGTGTCACCGCGTCGCGGGAAGGTTGCGATCGGCTTCCATAAGGATTCCCTCCCCGAAAGGAACCCTCTTCGTTACAATACTCTCTTTTTCTCTCGGCGCAACTCGTTCATTTACAATAACTTACCGAGTCCGATACCCTTTCGGTCCCTCCGAAAACGAAAGGAACCGGCATCGAACTTCGAGTGGCTAGGTTAACACGGACGCAGTGATTCTGTCAATAGATTCGTCCATCTGTCGGGGGGTGTCGAACTTTCGACAGCTGAGTTAATAAGTCGCGCGAGCGGGGAGGCAGCGTCGCCGGAGGCGCTTTCGGAATAGCAGAGCGGGCACCGCCCGACCGCTCAATCGGTCGCAACCCTGTCGCAACCTGCCCCTATACGGTGGTATTTCGCGCCTGCCACAGGACAACACGGTCGGCCAGTCGGCACCTGTCCGATCAACCTCCCCGCCGGCGGACCGTGGGCACATTGATTGCGAGATGGCAAAATGGACTCCAACGGTGGCACCGACGCTGGTCGGTGGGCACCTATGCTGGAAATGAAACCAATTCCGACCGAGCACCATACAATTGCTCCAATGCCGATCGAAGACAACCATATCCTCGATGCGCCGCCAAGACTGTTCGATGAAATGGCGGACATTCTCGATGCCAGCGACTTCTCGTGGTTCCAAACGTCCCGCGAAAGTGCCGCCAAGGGCGTACGTCGGCACGATACTGCTGGATTCGATGTGACCTATGACCGCACGACCGTCCATATTGCGATAGAGCGGCGACTTGGAAATCCGAAAGCGTTCGTTGTGATCATTCCACGTCGAAGATCATTCTGGAGACGCGATGAATCATCCGAGCAACTCACGGAGCGAGTTGCTGCAGTGCTCATCACACATGGTGCAGAGGTTCCCACATGATGCTTCTGAATCGTACGGCACCCACAGCGTCCACTCGAAGCCACACCGTCGGTGCTTGGTAGCACGGCGACGGCGGTTAGAATGGAGGGACAAGCGAGCGTTGAGAACCACGGCGTTTCTGACACAGTTCCACAGCCTGGCGGAGTGACAACCTTTGTGGCGTAGGCGATGTTCCAGACACCCGTGGCGCGGGCTGGCACGTGCCCTGGCCGCCCGATTGCTGTAGAATGAGCGACGTGCGATAAACTTCTGGCCAAATCGTGATTCAGCAGCAGGTGTGACATGAGCGTTGATATTAACGAACTCAAGAATCTTCCCACCTCGGAAAAGCTACGTCTCGTCGAATTGTTGTGGGACGATATTTCGGCGTCGAATGAACCGATCGTTTTGCATCCCTGGCAATTCAGTGAGGCAACTCGTCGAGGCGAGGAACTTCGAGCCGATCCATCAATCGCCATTGACCGCGACGAATTGTGGCGGCGCGCAAATGGGTAATCCACTGCGATTTCATCCCATGGTAGTCGAGGATATTCGGCTTTCCAGTCAATGGTATGACGACATATCGGTCGAACTCGGCAATCGGTTTCGACGCGCCGTAGATGGCCGATTTGATGCCGTTGAGTTGCGCCCGGAGTTGTTCGGGCGGGTGGAGGAAGAGCTTCGTGCCGTACGCGTCGAGGGATTTCCGTACATCGTTATCTATCGTATCGAACGACAAGCAACCGAAATCTTGGGAGTCTTCCATGCGGCCGCGGACCCACAGAAATGGCGCAGCCGTGCGCGGTGAGGACGCTGCGTGGCACCTATCCTCCCCGTTCAATACTCTCTTCGAACGCGCTCTCTTCTTGATGATCGCCAGAAGGCGTTCCTGATACGGGACTTGTCGATTTCGAGTCCCTTTCGGTCGGCCTGAAAACGAAAGCAACCCGTAGCGCAACTGCGAGAGGCGGGTTAACAGTCAAGGGGGTCTGGCTGTTAACCCTGAGAGGGCGCTCGAACTCGTGGCTATTGGGTTAACAGCCGGTGAGAGCGCGAGCCCCGCGACTTGGGGCGGCCACGTGGCGAGGTGGCGGTGTGAGTGCGCGACCCGTGACGGCTGTAGGGACGCCCCGCCGGCGTCCATCTCGATTCTGGCCGTGATCGGGCCGCGTCCCCCGGGGCATTTCGGCCGGTTGCTGGTAGCAAGGAACTGCGGGCCGCCTCGGCGGTGTCCAAAAACGTCGTCATGTTCCACGCCACCAAGCACTTGGGTTATCGCCGCATGGCCCGGATTTTCCACCCCCTGTTCATGGTTCTGGCCCGGGCGACCCAGGCCGAACTGGCCCAGATGGTCGACTACCTGAAGACCCAGAATCGGATTTTGCGGAGCAACCTGCCCAATCGGGTGGATTTGACGCCGGCCGAGCGGGAACGCCTGGTCGCACGCGGCAAGCCGCTGGGCAAGAAGATCAAGGAACTGATCACGATCGTGACGCCCCGCACGTTCGCCAGGTGGGCCAGCGGCGAGACGAAGTCGGTGGGCAAGAGGCCGGCCAAGGTGGGGCGGCCGCGCAAGCCCGAGGAGGTCCGGCAACTGGTCGTTCAAATGGCCAAGGAGAACGGCTGGGGCCTGGGCCGGATCATGGGGGAACTGAAGAAGCTGGGCCTCACGATCTCGAAGGGCACGGTGCGCAACATCCTGCTGGAGCACGGCTTCAAGCCGGACCCCAGTCGCGGCGAAGGGACATGGAACGAGTTCATCACGATGCACGCCAAGACGCTGTGGGCCTGCGACTTCTTCTCGAAGAAGGTCTGGACGCTTGGCGGCGTGGTCGAGTACTTCGTGCTGTTCTTCATCCAGCCCGGCACCCGTCAGGTGCACATCGCCGGGATCACCGCCAACCCGGACGGCGCCTGGATGGCCCAGCAGGCCCGCAACCTGTGCATGTTCTTCGAGGATCAGCCCGAGCGGGCCCGATACATCGTGTGCGACCGGGACACGAAGTTCACGGCGCAGTTCCGAGCGATCCTGGCATCGAGTGGCGTGACGGTGGTGCAGACGGCGGTTCGGGCTCCGAATCAGAACGCCTACGCGGAGCGCTTCGTGCAGACGATCAAGACCGAGTGCCTCGACCTGTTCGTGGTGCTCGGCGAGAAGCATCTTCGGCACATCATCTCCGAGTACGTCGCCCACTACCACGCCGAGAGGCCCCACTTGGCATTGGGGAATCTACCACCGGGACTCGACAAGCCGCCC
>Ga0334884_1002881_pt1 | contig 20762 bp, 18 predicted proteins | sample GraSluR1_MG_7_FD_207215 | JGI IMG/M metagenome (GOLD analysis project Ga0334884, IMG submission 207215) | Sludge microbial communities from methane-producing bioreactor in Wageningen University, Netherlands - Granular Sludge_12_05 R1 | ecosystem: Engineered > Bioreactor > Anaerobic >...
CGCGTTGAGGGACGCGCCGATGCCCGGGGGAGATGTGCCGGGCACACCTCACGCATGTATAGCTTAGCACGCTCCTCCTCGGCGATCAAGCGGACCGATGCACAAGGAGAGAAGGAGCAGCTATGCAGAGAGTGTCGAGACGTGCCGCGTTTACGTTGATCGAGCTGCTGGTGGTGATCGCGATCATCGCCATCCTGGCGGCGATCCTGTTCCCGGTGTTTGCCCGGGCCCGGGAAAAAGCCAGGCAGACGTCCTGTCTGAGCAACATGAAGCAACTGGGGCTGGCGATGATGATGTACATGGACGACCACGACGAGATGTTCTGCAAAGTGTCGGAGAGGGTCGGGGCCAACTACAAGTGGTTTTCGCCTATCGCGCCGTACATCCGGAACACCCAGATGCTGTTTTGCCCATCGCTCCGGGGAGCCGCCGGCAGCGGCAGCCCGCAGACCGACTACGTCCTGAACGGGTGCTTCGCCCAGGGAGCGCACCTGGCCTTGTTCCAGGACCCTGCCTCTCAGATCATGGTGGCGGAACGGGGAGCCGACAAGCCCTACGAGGGCTACAAGCCTTGGCCCGCCGACGGCTTGAGCTGGGACAACCTGGACACGTACCAGCACGGCACCCCGGCACATAACCACTTCGACCACCTGGCCAGGGATACGAGGCACAACGGGGGCTCGAACTACAACTTCGGGGACGGGCACGCCAAGTGGTTGCGCTGGGACGCGACTCTCGAGGGCGGCGAAGGTCTGCCGGGTCTGCACAACTCAGGACGCATCATCCCGTAGCCGATCCCATCGTCGCGCAGTGGCGTGACATGCGTAAAGGGTCGTAGTCGTAGCGAAGGCGGTAATCGTGGCCTCTTCTCGTGGCCTGCTATCCATCGCAGAGGAGCCCCCGCCCATCCTTGGTTGACCGGAGGCAATAGATGTCCAAGACCATCACGTTTGTACCCGCAATGGCATTCATCCTGCTCGTCGGCACCGCAGCCGTCGTGAATGCGGGCCCCGGGACCGCCTGGCGCAGCTTCTACCAGGAGGCGCCGGCAATCCGGGTGCTGGACCCACTGGCCAATATGGTCGGATGCGTCGAGGACGAGAACAACACGCTTACCATCCATCTGACGGATGTGGCGTTGTACACGGGCCACGTCTGTCCGGGAGTGGCCTCGGGGTACATGATCACCTGCCGCGCGCTGGAGAAGCTGTACCCCAACTCGGTGCCGGTGCGCGGGCAGATCCGCCTGGTGGCGACGGCCCCCAACGACATGCTGGACGTCGCCGCGTACATCACGGGGGCACGCGCCTTCTACGGTCGCGACGAGATCAACGGTGGCGACCTGGCGGTCGACCCCACTCTGGGGCCCGCCGAACGCGGGAGGTTCACCATTGTGTTCCAGCGCAAGGATACGGGAAAGGCCGTGAAGGTTGCCTTCGACAAGAGCAAGCTCATGGTGCCCGGGCAGTTCAAGCCGTTCCATAGGAAGGTCATGGACGGCACCGCCACAGCACAGGAGAAGCAGGAGAACTGGGAGGCCATACAGGCCATCGTCAGGACGGCCCTGACGTCCCCGCCTGAGGGCCTGATGGAGTTCAGCCTGCTGGATGCCTTCGACTATCCCGAGGCGACAGACGCCGCCGCGGAGTGACCGGAGCCCGGATGCGCGGCATCCCACGCCGCGAGATCGCTGCTCGCTTGAGCCCATGGGCCCTGCCCGAACCGCCCGGCACTCGGTGCGCGTTACGGCCAGGGCCCTCTCCCCTACTCCCCCCACATCTCCCGCCACTCCCGGGCAAACACGTCGGCCGTCTCGTCGTCGAACAGCACGAAGTCGATCTGCCGCAGCGAGCTTTGGGGATGCCGGGTCAGGTGCTTCCCGGCGGTGTCCAGCAGGATCTGGGCGCAGCGATCCCTGGGGAACCCGAAGATGCCGGAGCTGATGGCGGGCAAAGAGATGCCGGCCAATGACAACTCCTCGGCCCTTCGGAGACTGCTGACCACGGCAGAAGCGAGCTTCTCGTCTCCCTGCGGGTCCCCGCCCCGGGGACCCACCGCATGGATGACGTAGCGTGCGGCCAGCGCCCCGCCGCCGGTGACGACGGCTTGCCCTTCCGCGCAGTGGCCGATCCGGTCGGACTCCTCCTGGATGACCCGTCCGCCGCGGCGGACGATGGCCGCGGCCACCCCACCTCCGTGCTGCAGGTACTCGTTGGCGGCGTTCACGATCGCGTCGGTCTGCGCCAGCGTGATATCGCCCTGGACGAGGCGGATCACGCCCGCACCGAACTCGCGCCGCAGAATGCTCTTCATCGGCCGGCTCCCTCTCTCCCGGCTCGGTGGAGCCACGCGTCGCCCGTCTCCGCGTCTCACCGGACCCGCGAGCAGGTATTCCGCTGGGCCGCGCTCAGGAATTGGCGGCGATCACATCGCGGATGTACTTGGCCTGCTCCCGATGCCCATCGATCAGGTTCCCCGACAGGATGGAGAAGCCGTCCAGCGCACCGGAGGCAAAGGACGATAGCATGATGTCCCACTGCACCTTGAGCAACTCCAGCGGCACCGGCGCCTTCGTCGGGTAGTCACGCAGGTAGACGCCCATCACCAGCGGCTTTCCGGGCAACAGCTCGCGACAGCGGGCGATGTGCTCCGCCAGTCCCGGCAGGTTCCTGGCCTCCCATACCCACAGGCAGACCACATCCATGAACCCGGCGAATGACCGCCACAGCTCGTCTTCCAGCTCGTGGGTGTAAAGCACCGTCCACATCTTCAGCGACGGTTGCTCGCTCTTGAGGGCCTCGTAGATCGCCGCATACTGCTCGGGCGTGGTGCCTTCCCGCTTCACAAGCCCCAGCATGTCGTCGTGGAAGCCGCCGGTGATGTTGGGGTAGCGTGCGGCCAGCCGGCTCACCAGCGCCGCTTCCGCCCTCACCGTGTCGGGCGCGCCGTCCACCCATTGCTCGGCTCCCCCGTTGGCGCTGTCCTTCCACTTCCACTTGGAGATATCGCAGGTCACCTCTTCCAGCCCCGAAAGCTTGCTCAGCGCCAGATCGTCGTTGGGGTGGAACATGTAGTTGGCTCTTGACAGGCCGAAGTAGGAGCAGCCGTCACCGATGCCGAAGATCGAGGGGTCCACCCCCGGATCGATCCCCTGTCCCTCCCAGACCCAGCCGATGTCTGCAAGCCGCATGGTCAACGCCCCCTTGATGGGATACAGCCACAGGATGAGTGGAAAAGCTCCCGCCCTCTCGCCGCCGAGACGGCGCCGGCCGCCACACGCCGGTGTGGGGGCCTGGCGGCAAGGGGCGCCCGATGGCCCCAAAGACGAGCCTGCGCCGGGTGCCTCCTGGTGCCGCCGAGGGCCGAGGCCACGGCCTGTCATCGCCACCGGATCGGCGGCCAGGTATACCGGGCGCCGTCGATCACCTCGTCATACAGCAGCTTGTGGCGGAAGGCGGTGCGCCGTTGATCGAAGACTTGCCCGCGCAGGACGGCGTTGTGTCCCAGGGCCACCAGGTCATGGACCCCGTCCGCGCACTCCAGCGTCCGCCGAATGAGCTCCTCACCCGTGTCGCACAGAAAGCCACACAGGCCGTCGACCACCGTCTCGCGGATACCGCCCCGCCTCGGTGCGATGACCGGCAGGCCCTTGCACAGCGCCTCCACCACCGCTATGCCGAAGGGCTCGGTCTCCACCGCGTGCACACACAGGTCTAGGGCCTCCAGCATGTAGCTCACGTCATCCACCGCGCCGGGGAGCAAGACCCGCTTCTGTAGGCCCGCGGCGGCGACCTGGGCCAGGAAGTCCTCCCTCCCCTCCTGCCCGCCCATCAGCACCACATGGATCCGTGGGTTCAGGCGCACCAGCTCTAGATACAGCGAGAACATGCGGTCGCTGAGCTTGACTTTGTCCAGCCTGACGGCGGTACCGACCACGAAGGCGTCCTGCGGAATGCCCAGGTCGTTCCGGGCGGCGGCCCTACGCCCGAGGTTCCGGAAGGCCTCCGGGTGGCTGCCGGGATAGATCGCCCGGTAGATACCGTGGCCGTTGCGTCGGGGCTTGTAGGCCCGCTGGCAGTAGATGAGATTGTGGGCTGCCAGGCAGATGCGGCTCACCGGCGGGCCGGGGGGGATATCGTACTCCCCGTGCACGTGGGCTATCACCGGCACCCGCACGCGTTGTCGGCGCAGCTCCGGCAGCCACGTGACGGGGGAGTGCACGTCCAGGGCGTCCGCGGGGTACTGCTCCAGCAGCTCCGTGCACTGCTCCGGGACAGCCTGCACGATGTTCACGCCCAGAGCCTCGAACTGCGCGGTGTAGTGCTCCGGGGGATTGGAGGTGACCACGGTGAACTCGTGCTGAGCGCCGTGCAGATGGGCGCAGAGATTGAGGACGAAGCGCTCCACCCCACCGGCGACAAGCCAGTCCGTGATCTGCAGCACATGGCGCTTGCGGTGATGCTTGCGATAGTAGTAGGCGCTGTTGCGGGCCAGCTCGGATTCCAGACCGGGGGCGTTCGGGTGCCACTGGTGATAGGCCACGGTTTCATCGCCGGAGATGATCCGCCGCCCCAGCAGGTACAGGCGCATGCCCAGGTCCAGGTCCTCGTGACCGTAGCCGCCGAAGTGCTCGTCGAACAGGCCGACTTCCAGGGCGTCCTCGCGGCGGCAGGAGGAGTTGGCGGTGATGAAGGGCACGATGCACGAGGATGTGTTGACCCCGGGGAAGGCTCCGCTGCTGTGGCGAATCGCCTGCAGCCGCGAAACCCAGTCACCGACAGGGGGGCCGATGAGGGGCCTGTCCAGACGCCAGTGCCAGCCGCATACGGCGCAGGGCCCGAAGCGTCGATGGAGCTCCACATGGGATCGCAAGAGCCGCGGCGGGCAGAGCATCTCGGCATCAAGGAAGAGCAGCAGCTCGCCGCGGGCCGCAGTAACGCCGGCGTTGCGCGTGCGCGCCCGGTTCCTGTTGCTGTCCAGCCGGATGTACCGCACCGGGGCCCCGACCCGCGCACGGCGCACAACCTGCGCCGTGCCGTCGGTGGAGCTGTCGTCGACGACAATCACCTCGAAGCCGCCCTCCACCGGCTCCTGCTGGGCCAGGGTCAGCAGGCAGTTCTGCAGCAGCGGCCCCCTGTTGTGGGCCGCGATCACCACGCTCAGACAGGGGCCCGGCGTGAGCGTCACACCCGCCGCCCCCGATGGCCGGGCCGCGGCCCGGCGGAGATGGGAAGGGCCTGTGCGTCGATCTGCGACGTCTGGTCCACCTTCACCTCGGCCCACTCGCCACCGGCGGGGCGAGCACCGTCCCAGCGCAGTTCCCCGAACTCGGGCATGATCTCGTAAGGTCCAACGGGTACCGGACCGGACGAGGGCTCGCGCACCACCGGAAGTCCGGGTTCCACGGCCTCTCGGCTCAGCCCGAGAGCCGCCAGCAGTCGCGACTTCAGAGGCTCTTGGCCCAGAAGGTCGCAGATGCGGGCCGCGAGGGCCTCAGCATCTGTGAACTCCCAGGTCTCATCTCTCGTCTCGTTTTCCACAAGACTACCTCCCTCAACGCCGAAACAGGGGCTGTTTCGCAACGGGCAATTCTACGGGACACCCGATTCCTCCTTCCGGCCCATGAAGGTGATTTTTGACAACGCATCGAATCATCTATTGTCACGATGGCGGCTCAATACATAAGGAAGCGGGTGGGATGAGCATGGAACTCAACGATCCGGGAGCAGTGGGAGCGCCGCCGGGGTACCGGTTCACAGAAGACCAGGACGCAGGAGGTCCCGAGAGAGCGCTGGGAATCCCCTCCGGGTCTGATGTGGCCTATCTGCAGAGCATCGTCAATGCCACGGCGGAGGCGAACCTGCCGCTGCGCGAGGCCGTGGACGTACTCTACATGGACGAGCTGTCGCCGGATGAGGACGAAGGAGGAACCAGTCTGAGGGCCACCCCCGGCGGTGACAGCGCGCAGGGGCCCTACTACGCCAAGACGGTGCGGTTGAGCGTGGTAGCCCTGGACGCCGTCCGCCGCGGGCGGGGAGGCAAGTACGCCAGGGACCTGGCCGAGCAGGCCCGGGACTCATCGGCCTTCGAGGCGGGCCGAGTGCTGAGCGCGATCGCGACCCAGGCAGCGGCGGTCCACTGTCCCGTCCCGGTGACTGAAGTCAGTCCCGACAGTCCGCTTAGGGATATCATCGCCGCGGCCCGCGGGCTGCGAGAGACAGGCTACGGTGGGCCACTGGAGCTGCTCTTGATCGGCGGGCTCGAGGGCTTTGAGACGCCGGATCTGAACTACCTGCAGTACTTCAAGATGGTGTTTCCAGGAGGCGTGCGCCCCCTGCCGCAGACTCCGCACACCGAGCTGAGCTTCCAGGGCCTCAGGGTGCTCGGGGCCGTGTTTGACCCCTCGGCGCGCGGCATCCGCCTGGACATCGGTGCCAACCTCCAGTTGGCCTGGATGGGGTTCGGCAAGGGAACCCACACATTCTCGCTGGTGACGGCCGCGCGCGCGACGGTTGTCGTCCCTGGGTCCATCCGCCTCCTGGTCGGGCCGCCCAAGCCCAAAGCGTCTCCGTCCGAGAGCTGAGGCCGTCGTCACGGCGCAATGACCACACGGGCCCCCGGCTCATGCCGGGGGCCCGCCCGTCTCACCCCATCCACGGTCCGCCGCGGGCTCCCGCCGTCGCCCCCGCCGTTCCTCCCGCCGTTACGCCGCCTTGGCCCGCGGTCCATCCAGCCAGGCCAGAGGAGAGTCGATTTGCAGGGCTCCGCAGCCCCGGAGCTCGTCGGCGAGCCGCTCCTGGCCGGTGGCGATCGCCAGGCTCAGGGCTGTCTGGCCGGCATGGTCCTTGATGCAGGGGTCGGCACCGGCCTGGAGGATGAAACGCACCACCTCGGGCCGACGGGTCTGGACCGCCAGCATCAGGGCGGTCCTGCCCTTGGCGTCGACCGCGTTGGCGTCGGCGCCGCCGCGGATCAGCGCCAGGGAGCTCTGGAACCATCCCTGCAAGGCCGCCTCGTGCAGTGGGGTCCTGTTCTCCAGATCGCGGCAGTCGGGATCGGCGCCGGCGTTGATCAGAAGCTTGGCCATGGCCACGTGGTCGGCGAACGCGGCGTTGTGCAGCGGGGTTCTGCCCGCATTGTCCGGGGGTGCCGGATCGGCGCCGGCCAGCAGGACCGCGGCGGCGCAGAGCGTGTCGCCCTCGGAGGCCGCCAGATGCAGCGGCGTGGTGCCCTTGTCATCTCGGCTGCCCGGGTCTGCTCCCGCGGCCAAAAGGACGCCCACCGTTCGTGCGTGCCCGTGGAGCACGGCCACGTGCAGTGGTGTACGGTCGTGCTGGCTGCGCGCGTCCACCTCCGCTCCGGCCCTGAGCAGATCCTCGGCGGCCTGCGGAGTGTCCTGCGCCGCGGCGCGGTGAAGCGCCGTCCAGCGGTACGCCACGTCAACACCGTCGGCCAGGAGAGTCACGACCCGGCGGTGATCGTCGTGCGAGGCGAAATCCTGCTGCATCCTGATCGCTCCAAGCGGCGGGGCGGTCCCGCAATACTGTCACTACACAAATCCGTGGATGGGGCCGAGCTCGAAGACCTCCTCGACACCGGCGGCGAGGGCCACATCCAGAGCCGAGCGTCCGTCCAGGTCCACCGAGGTCGCGCTGGCGCCGGCCTCCAACAGGAGGCGTGCCACCTTCGTGTGTCCCTCGCACACCGCCCATATCAGGGCGGTCGTCCCGCGGTCGTTGGCGGCGTTCACGTCCGCGCCCCGGTCCAGCAGGAGCCTGACCACCTCGACACGCCCTTCACTGGAGGCCCACAGTAGCGGGGTGACGCCCAGCCTCTCGCGCACATCCACGTCGGCGCCGGCGTCCAGCAGCGCCCTGACAATCACGGCGCGACCGATGCAGGCGGCACCGTGCAGCGGGGTCATACCGTAGTTGTCCTGGACGTTGGGCTGCGCTCCGGCCTTCAGCAGGATCTCCACCATCAGGCACTGCCCACGGATCGCCGCGCCGTGCAGTGGGGTGCGCCCGAAGCCATCGCGCGCGTCGGGGTCGGCTCCATGGTCCAGCAGCGGCTGGGCGATCTGCGGAAAGCCCTTGGCGGCGGCACCATGCAGCGGACTGCTGCCGTACTTGTCCCGCACGTTGGGGTCTGCCCCCCTCTCAAGGAGCAGTTGTGTCACCCCGAAATGGCAGCGGTATGCGGCAAGCTCGAGGGGGGTACGACCATACTCGCTCATGGCATCCAGCGGTGCACCGGCTTCAAGCAGAAGCTCGACCTCCTCCACACAGCCATGGACAGCGGCGAAATGCAAAGGTGTCCAGCCATTGAGGCCGACGGGCTCCGGAGCGGCTCCTTGGTTCAAGTAAAGCTGAACCATCCGCGTCTCACCTCGTCGGGCTGCCTCCCGGGCAGCCACTTGTATCGGCAATGCGCAGTCACCTCGTTCAGCGGTTCTCACGCAGCCCCGACAGTGGCCGAGTTCGGCTGAACCGGGGCTTGATCCATTCATCGGGAAACTGGCGGGCGGGGTGAGCCTCCGGTCTGTCTCGACACGGCAAACGCCTGTTTGCGGCCAGAGGAGGCAAAGGAGGTTTGGCCGCCGCAGATCGGCGAACAGGGCGCCCCTGAAAGAGCCACGCACCACGGCGCGGCGCCGCCGGGGTGCGCGGTGCGGGCCCGCTACACACTGTCTGGGACCGGCGGAAGAGCATTGCGTGGTGCCGTACTCTGGACGGACCGACTCACGCCATGTCGGAGTGCGTGTCGATCAGACCCTCGAATAGGTGCAGGGCCGAGGCGACGAGAGCCCCCACAACCGGAGGCACGAGACAGCACACGACGAGGTACATCGCCTGGGGCTCGAACCCGGGAGTAGCGGGATTGGCGTCTCTTGTGATGGCGGACAGATAGGACAGGAGCATTGCGCCTCCGGCGCCGGGTGGTGTGTGCGCTAAAACGCGTTCTCTCGCCGCGGATTGGCGCCCGGCGCCGGTTCCGTCGTGCGGAGCCGGCGCCGGGACGCATGCAGGTCACGTGGATTGCAGCGCCTACGATGGCGGCGGCCGGCTACCGCACGGTCCTCACGAGCTTCCCTTCACCCGGCCGCAGGAGCACCCTGGCCCGACAGCCGTGGCGGGAGGCCTGCCAGGTGCCCTCCTTGGCATTGAAGACCTCCAGCTCCCCGGGCCCCACCACCGTGGTGGTGGCCTTCTGCGTGTAGTCCAGGTTCACCACCATTGCGTGCGTGGGCCTGCCCTCACTGCCGAAGACGCTCAGAACCAGCCCCTTCATCTTCTCCGGCGGGTTGTAATCCATCCGGGCAATGGGCGGATCGACAGAGAAGGCGCAGTCGGCGGGCGGCTCCACACCGCCCTGGGGGACCATCCCCAGGTGGTAGACGCCCAGCGACTGCAGGGGCTGCAGCTCCGTGGCGATCCTCACGAACTGCGGATTGAGCGTCTGCACCACGTAGTAGAGCCCGGTGGGCTGACCGTCCGCGTACGCGATGGCTCCCCGGATACCCGGGTGGCAGTAGACGAAGTAAGAGATGCCCTGAGCACCATAGGCCAGCGTGGTGAACACGAGGAAGCGCATCTCATCGGCATTGGGGATCCGCATCGAGGGCGACCACGAGGAGGCCTGAACGATGTTCAGGAACGGCAGCCCGGCGTCCATGGATGCCTTGCGGACCAGGGCCAGGTTCAGGAAATACTGTCCGCCGTCGCCGCCGCCTCCGCCCGAGGTGAAGTGGTAGTGGTCGTAGCTCACCAGCTCCGGCTTGACGATGTCGATGTACTGCCGCAGGTGCTCGGTGTAGGCGGTGACCACATCCCCCGTATTGCCGAGCTGCTCGTTACTGGCATAGGTGGGGAAGAGATTGAGGTACGCCATGTGGGCCGGGTCACGCTCGCGCAGGTAGGCAAAGAGCTTGGCCCACTGCGGGAACGTGGACGCATTCGGCTCGTCGGTGATGTAGTACGAGTACAGGGCCGGGTGCGACTTCACGCGGTCGATCAGGGCGTCCAGCTTGGCCCTGGCCTCGGGGTCCTCGAGACTGTCGGGGCCGATCAGGCCATCTTGGAGCTGGGCCCGCAGGCCGTGCCGGTGAACCAGGTCCAGCTCCTGCTCCCCACACCAGACTACGTTGAAGCCTCCCTCGGCCATCTGCCGGGCCACGGCATCGGTCATCGCCGGGCCCGCCCAGTAGGTGACGATGGGTGTGCCCACCTCCCAGTTGCTCACGGGACCTTCCTCCTGGGCGACTGCGATCGATAGGATGACAGTGAGAACCACGGCATAGCTTGCGGCGCGGGCATGGAGCATAGCTTGGCGGCCTCCTTGTCGGATGGGTGTGGGCATCGCGGGTCCGCGGCTCGCCCAACGTCAGGTCATTTCACCGGCGGCTCGTAGACACGGAAGCTCTCGATCGGCACCGCGCCGTCGCCATTGGCGATCAGCTCCAGCGTGTGCGGGCCGTTGCTCAGGCCCTGCGCCAGAGTGGTGGCGTACTCCCGGCCGGGGTCGAAAGCTCCCCGCGCTGTGTACGTGTCGGCAAATAGCGGCCTTGTCTCCCAGGTGATGACGTAGTCCTCAGGCAGCGGGATCTTCCGGTACTCCAAAGACCGCAGCACCATCCACATCCCCTTGTCGATCACCACCCGGCCGGAGTTGGAGACGAAGCGCTCGTCCTGGCTGCCCTCCCCATCGGGGCCGGTAACAGAGCCGCTCAGGGAGAACCGCAGCACCTTCTTTTCCAGATCACATTCGGTGATCTCTAGCGTCCAGGTCTCCGGAACCGGGGGCTCCTCAAAACCAATGCGGTTGATCGCCGGCCACCACACGCCGGGGCCCGCGGTGGGGCGGCTGTGGTAGAAAAGCTCCGGGTACTCCGAGGGCGCCTTCCCGTCGATGAGCACCCGGGCGCTGCCCATCGGCCCTGCGTCGCCGGGGCCGGCGAGCACTTCCACCTTGTTCCCACTGAAGCTCAGCCTCACACTTCCCTCGCCTCTGCGCACGAACTCCGGGGCGTCCACCGCATAGTCGCGCACCATGTCCTTCCACTCGTCCTGAGCAAAGCCCGGGTCGTACCGCAGGTACGGGCGGATGAGGCTGCGGATCAGGAAGTTACCCAGTGCGTTGGGATGCACGCTGTCTTGCAGCGTGTCCTTAGGAAACAGGTTGTGCTCCTGGAGGTACGCCCGCAGGGGCTCGCGCACCTCGGCCAGCTCGCAGCCGTACCTGGCGGCCAACTCGCGCAGCAGGGCGCAGCGGGCGTCGTCCTCCTCCGTCAGGCGCCTTGCCGCCTCATTGGGCTCGGCATCCCGGGCCAGCTCCGGAGGCCAGCGGAAGTGCGTGGTCCACAGCAGCACCTCCGAGGTGGTGCGCTGCCGGATGCGCTTGATGATCTCCTCCTGCTGCCCGCCGGCCACGCCGCCCCAGCAGTGGAACACCACCAGGTCGGGGTAGAACGGGTACAGGTCGTACTCGGCGGTGTGGATCAGCGCCTCGGCCTGATACCCCCCGATGGCGCGGTTCTCGATGACCAGGTCTGCATCGGGCCAGGTCTGCTTGATATCCTCCATCAGCTCATGCGACCACGGCCCGGCGGTGACGGACTGGCCGTAGAACAGGATGCGCACGCGGTGGCGCTGCTCCGGCGTGCTGGTGGCAAGCAGCGTCATCGTTCGCTGGATGTGCCTGCCGAACTGCTCCACATTGGCAGGGGCCCTGGGAGCGGCGAAGTCCTCGGCGCAGGCGGCAAAGGCAAGCAAGCACAGCCAGATCGCGAGACCAAAGCGCATGAGTTCGTTCTCCATATCAGGGCTCCCGGGACTACGGCGGCGACGGACGGCAACGACCGGGCAACAGGATGGCCAGGATCACGGCGGATGACGGGGGACGGCGGCATGCCGGCGTCGGCCCCCCGGCCGACTTCGCACGACAGGCGCGGTGTCGTCGCCGTCACTCGCCCCACACCCGCCCCTACTCGTCCCTCGGCCCCGTGAACCCCGGACCTCCGGCGGCGACGTACCCGTGGCTGGCGCCGCTGGCCTCCGGGCTCACCCAGAAAGCGTACAGGCTCCCCCTGCGCACGTGGAAGCGGAACCGGACCGGCGTCCCCGCGAGAGAAGAGAGGTCGTCCGCCCCCTGCCAGGTGACCCTCGCGCAGGTCGAGTTCGCCGTCACAGGAATGCAGGCCTCCCGGGTGAAGGGCGCGATGGCTTCGCCTTGCTCGCCGAGCACCTCGGCCCGCAGCTCACCCGCCGAGGTGTCGGCATTGACAAACAGGTGCCTGCCGGAGAACGTCACCGGGCGCGTCGTGAGCGTCCCCCCCTCATCACCGGCGTCCATCGAGACGAAGCCATCGCGGCGGAGCGTGGCCAGTCCTGTGACGCTGTGGCCCGAGGACTTGCTCCCCCGCTCGCCGGAGCGGCCGCTGACGTAGAACCATAGCTCATCGCCCACGATGAGGCAGCAGCCCCCCGCCGACTGCACGTTCCCCCAATTCCAGTCGCCGTAGCGCTCCGAGACGGGGATAAACGGCCGCCTGTCCGGGCGCGTCCAGTGGAAGCCGTCCCGGCTGTAGCCCACACACAGCTCGTTGGGCTTCGCGCGGTCCTCGGGCTGGCCACGCCAGACGTCAAACAGCCCCAGCAGGAGACTCTCGTAGGCCACGCAGTCCAGGTTGTAAAGCTCACAGGGGGTGTTGAGGTCCTCCCGCCGTGGGTCGAGGTCGTCGGCTCCCACCCACTCGGTCGGAGCCCCGCGCTCCCACTGGGCGCTGGACACCAGGTCCGCGCCCTCCCGGTACAGCCGCATCCTCCCCAGGTCCCGCACACCCCAGCGGATGCCCCACACCCACACCTTGCGGAAGGGATTGTAGAAGATCGTCCCCCGATCACCCACAGCCCCCGTCCGCACCGCCCGCTCGCCCCAGTGGATGCCGTCCGGGGAGAAGTAGACCTCATACGCGCCGCCGTCATCCGGATGCGGGTAGATCTGCAGGACGTACCGCCTGTCGGCGTCTTGTGTCTCCAGGTCCAGCCAGACTGTGGAGGAATCCCGCGTCTTGGTGTGCACGATGTTGGTGCCCGGCACCACGTCCAACTCCGGCTTGTCCCAGTGGAGACCATCCCGGGATGTGGCGTAGCAGGTGTACTTTACATACCCGCCCATGTACCAGAGCTTGAACAGACCTTCCGCCGGGTCCCACCAGACGCCGTCACTGAAGGGCATCGCCGTCGGGAGGCCCTCCTGCTCCCAGGGCTTGTCGGCGATCAGGACGGGGGTGGCGGGGTGGTAGGTTGCGGTGTGGTGTGTCCGGGTGAGCGTTGTGCTGTGCACGAGGAAGTCGTCAACAAGAAGCTGGCGGCCCACGTCGATGGGGATCACGGCCGGCGGGAAGGTCAGATACGGAGGCGGTGGCGCCGGCTCGCGGGAGATCCGCCGCCCCTCCGGTGGCCAGTCAGAAGGCAGTTCGATGCCGTTGTACAAGGTCTCGCCGCCGGAAGGCGGCAGGGCAGCCAAGATCAGCCCGGTGGCGAGGAGCAGCGGAACCGCAAACAGGAGGCCGAACTGTTCCATGGGGCACACTCCCAGGGGGCATGATGGAGCGTCATTTCTCCGCGACAGGTGAGCGCGCCTCCAGGGGGCGGCGGACGACAAGAGGACAGGATGGACAGGATGACGGCAACGGCGGGAAACGACAGTGGACAGGATGGACAGGATCAAAGGCACGGAGGATGGACAGGATGACGGCAACGGTGAGAAACGACTGCGGACAGGATGGACAGGATCAAAGGCACGGAGGATGGACAGGATGACGGCAACGGCGCGAAACGACAGTGGACAGGATGGACAGGATCAAAGGCACGGAGGATGGACAGGATGACGGCAACGACGGGAAACAACAGTGGACAGGATGGACAGGATGAAAGGCACGGAGGATGGACAGGATGACGACAACGGCGGGAAACGACAGTGGACAGGATGGACAGGATGACGGCAACGACGGGGAACGACAGTGGACAGGATGGACAGGATGAAAGGCACGGAGGATGGGCAGGATGACGGCAACGACGGGGGCTACCCTTTCCGCGCGCAAGCGCCCCTGCTCCCGCCCTGCGGGACCATGGCCGTTGACGCCGTGGACGCCGTAGCCGTGGCCGTAGCCGTCGACTCGCGACTCGTCGACTCGCGACTCGCCGACTCCTCCCCGCACAGAGGCCGAGGGAACTCTGCCGCCGAACAAGCTGCTATCTGTACTACCGCAGTGGTCTTGTGCTGCAGGGCTATCGTTGGCGAGGCCTGCTTTGTCTGGTGTCGGGCTGTACCTCCTGATGTTGTTGGCTCTGGCGGTCCTGGTCTTCACCGTCCGGCGTCTGGGCGGTGAGGTGCCGTGGCGCGTGGCCGTCCTGGTGGTTCTGCGCCTGGCGGCCTTCGCGTCGCTGCTGGTGGCGGTGGTGGGTCTGCCCCGGATCGTGACCAGGGAAAGTACGGTGCCGGGGGAGCTGATCGTGGCGGTGGATGACTCTCAGAGCATGTCTCTGCCGGTGGCGGCCGGCAAGGCATCGCGCCTCGATGCGGCGCGAGGGGTGCTGGAGGGGCTGGCGGGTCTGTCGGGCATACCGGGAGCCCCGCGACTGACGACGGTGGCCGTCGGTGATGGGCCGGTGAACCCCGTCGACGCTTCAGGGCTTCAGGCGAAGGCGGAACGCACCGACCTGCGGGCGGCGCTGAGGGAGCTGGCGGTGCGCCATGCGCCGGGTGAGGTGGTGCTGCTCTCCGACGGCGCCGATACGCGGGGGGTGAGGGCCGGTGAGCTCGCGGCCCTGGCGGCCGGCAGCGGGCTGAAGCTGACCGCCGTGCCGGTGGGCCAGCCGCAGACCCCACGCGACGTGAGCGTCGGCCTGCTCTCGGCACCGCGCGTGGTCCGCGAGGGCAGCCGGTTCGAGCTTCGGGCCACGGTGCGCGCCACGGGATATGGTCAGACCCGTGTGGCGGGGGAACTGCTGCGTGATGGCGAGAGGGTGCGCGGCGTCGAAGCCGTCGCGAAGTCCGGTACGGCCGCATTGCGGCTGGACCTGACGGCCGGGGCACCCGGGCGTTACCGGTATACGCTGCGCCTTCCGGCCCGCGATGATGAGGTGACGTCCGCCAATAACTCGCGCAGTGTGCTGGTCCGTGTCGTGCCGGACAAGCCCGAGGTGTTGCTCATCGGCGGCGGACCGTCCATGGAGTACGCCGCCACCAAGCGCATCATCCTGGCCGATGAATCGCTGCGGTCGCGGGTGTACGTGCGCAAGGCGGACCCCGCCGGGTTCTGGCGGGACGATGGCGCGCCGCAGAAGTCCTCGGCCGGTGCCCTGCGCGAGCTGGGCAAGACCACCGCGGTGATCCTCCAGGACGTTCCCGCCGCGGCCCTGGGTTCGCTGGCCGCCCCACTGCGCGACTTCGTACGCTCCGGCGGAGGGCTGCTGGTCACCGTGGGCGAGCGGGCCGCCGGAGGCTATCCGGGCACGGCCCTGGCCGAGATGCTGCCGGGCAATGTGGGAGCGTATGTGGATGAGCTGGTCGGAGTGCAGCCGGCAGGCGGCGGCGATCCGCTCAGCGAGGCCATTGCACAGGCGGGTATCGCCTTCCCTGCGCTGCCCACTCTTCGCCGGCGAGCGCTGGTGACACCAAAGCAGGGATCGCGGGTGGTATTGCGTGCCGGTGGCGCCCCACTGCTGGCGGCCTGGCAGTCGGGGCGCGGACGGGTGGCACTGCTGGCCACCGATGGCCTGCACCGCTGGGTATTCAGCCCCCGGGGAGGCGAGGCGGGAGAGCGGGCGCTGGCGGCGCTGTGGGCGGCGATGGTGGACTGGCTCACCGAGGTCCGCGATGACCGCCCGGTGGTGGCCGAGTTCGAACGCGAGCAGTATCCCGTGGGCACGCCGGCCCGGCTGATCGTCCAGGTGACCGACGAGAGCTTCCGGCCCGTCTCTGGGGCGCAGGTGGTGGCCCAGGTGCAGCCCGAGGGAGCGCGGTACCCGTGCACGCCGCTGGAGGATGGGCGGTATGAGGCCACGATCGCCACCCCTGAACCGGGAGCGCTGCGGGTGGCCGTGACCGCGAGCGCCGGCGCCCGGCGAATCGGCTCCGATGAGGCCGCCACCGACCTGATTGCCGCCGCTGCGGAGCTCCTGCACTCACGCCCCCGGCCGGAACTGCTTAGGCGCGTAGCCGAGGCCGCCGATGGCCAGAGCCTCAGCCCGGAGGCGGTGCCGGCCCAGGCCGGTCACCTCGCCCCGGCGCCGACGACGGTCCGGCGCAGCACCACCGTGGACCGCTCGCGTGGCGCCGCCACTCTGGTGCTGGTCGTGCTGATCTGGGCCCTGGATTGGTCCTTGCGAAGGAGGTGGTACGGGGGATGAGAAGACTGCAGCGACGCCACGGCGGGGCGACCAACCGCACCCGGCCCATCCTTGTCCTGCTCTGCCTGTGGCTGACGGCGTCCGCCGCGGCGGCCCCGATCACGGTGGCGCGGCTCAAATACGGCGGCGGGGGCGACTGGTATGCCAACCCCACCGGCCTGCCCAACCTCATCAAACGGGTGAATGCGAGCACCTCGATCCGGCTGGCGCCCGAGCCCGCCGTGGTGGAGCCCGGCTCCGACCGCCTCTTCGACTACCCGCTCCTGTTCGCCACCGGCCACGGCCGCATCGCCTTCACCGAGCCCGAACGACGCAATCTCCGGGCATACCTGGAGCGCGGGGGCTTTCTCCACGTGGATGACAACTACGGCCTCGACGAGTTCTTCCGCGCCGAGGTCAAGAAGCTGTTCCCGGGCAATCCCCTGGTCGAACTGCCCTTCAGCCACCCCATCTACCACGCTTTCTACAGCTTTCCCGGCGGTCTGCCGAAGATTCACGAGCACGACGGAGGGCCCCCGCGCGGGTACGCCATCATCCACAAGGGCCGTGTGGTGTTGTTCTACTCCCGAAACACGGACATCAACGATGGCTGGGAGGACGCCGAGGTCCACAATGATCCGCCGGAGAAGCGCGAGGCCGCCCTGCGCATGGGCGTCAACATCGTGGTCTACGCACTGACCCACTGAGGCGTCGAGCGCGCGGAGATGGCGAGGTGTCGTGAACGGGGCCCTGATGATCTCACCCCGGGGCCGGGACCGCTGCCCGCTTTCGCCGCAACCCGGTGACGACGGCTCGCCCGGCGAACCGCGCTGTCGCCCCGGTTGATTCATGTCAAGCAGTCGGCGAACGGGTGGCCGCCTCCATTGACGTGACACGCCGGGGCTGCTAACGTGCTTGCAGGAGAGTCTCGCCATGGAACGCCAACGTGTCGTGATCACCGGTGCCCGCGGCATGCTGGGCGGCGCTCTAGTTGCTCTCGCCCCGCCGCGGTACGAGGCGATCGGTGTCGACCTCGAGGAGGGCGACATCACCAAGACCTTCGGGGCCCGGCAGGCCATCGCTCAGCACGATCCGGTGGCCGTGATCCACTGCGCGGCCTATACGGACGTGGAGGGCTGCACGCGGGACCCCGGGACGGCCCTCGAGGTCAATGCCAAGGGCACCGCCAATGTGGCCATCGTCTGCCACGAGTGCGAGTGTCTGCTGATCGCGCTGAGCACCGACTATGTCTTCGACGGCAAGAAGGGCTCAGCATACCTGGAGACCGATGAGCCCAATCCCATCAACGCCTACGGTGAGTCCAAGCTCCAGGGAGAGCGGTTCGCCCGTGAATCACACGATAGGTTGCTGATCGCGCGCACCCAGTGGCTCTACGGCCCCGGAGGCCGGAACTTCGTCTCCACCATCGTGAGCAAGGGCCGCGAGCAGGGGAGCCTGGCGGTTGTCTCCGACGAATTCGGCTCGCCCACGTACACCATGGACCTGGCCCGGCGTCTCTGGGAGCTGGTGGCCATGGAAGCCACCGGGATCGTCCACTGCGTCAATTCGGGGGTCTGCTCCTGGGCACAGTTGGCCAAAGTCGCGCTGAGAGCGGCGGGCGAGAGCGGCGTGGAGGTGCGCGAGATCTCGCGCAGTGAGTGGCAGAGCGACACCGTGCGGCCCGCCTACTCCGCTCTCGAAAGTGCCCGCGAGGTCGAGCTCGGCCTCGGCCCCCTGCGACCGTGGAGCGAAGCGGCGGCCCAGTACGCCCGTGAGCATCTGCGCCGCTGACCCCCGGCCGGAGCAAAGTCGCAGTCTCCGACGCCGTCGTTTCCCATCCCGCATACCGCCCCCGGTCCGTCCGACGACCGCGGGTGGCCCGATACCCAGACAATCCACTGTCACACGAAAGGACCGTTCATGAAACATGATGTCGCCGACCTGAAACTGGCCCCTGAGGGCAAGCTGCGAATCGAGTGGGCCGACCGCAATATGGGTGTACTGCAGTCGATCCGGGAGCGCTTCGCCGAGGAAAAGCCCCTCACCGGCCAGCGCATCGCCGCCTGTCTCCACGTGACCAGCGAGACGGCCAACCTGATGCGGACGCTGGTCGCCGGCGGGGCCGAAGTGGCGCTATGCGCCAGCAACCCGCTCTCCACCCAGGACCCGGTGGCCGCCTCGCTCGTCCAGGACTACGGCATCCCCGTTCTGGCCATCCACGGTGAGGACCGCGACACCTACTACAGCCACATCCACGCGGCCCTGGACACCAGGCCCACCATCACCATTGATGACGGCTGCGACGTGATCTCCACCGTCCACTCGGAGCGCACCGAGGCTCTGGACACGATCATCGGCGGGATGGAGGAGACCACCACCGGCGTCATCCGCCTCCGGGCCATGGCCGCCGACGGAGCCCTCAAGTACCCCGTCATCGCCGTCAATGACGCCCAGACCAAGCACCTGTTCGACAACTTCTACGGCACCGGCCAGAGCACCATCGACGGCATCCTGCGGGCGACGAACATCCTGCTCGCAGGCAAGAACTTCGTCGTCTGCGGCTACGGGCAGTGCGGCAAGGGCGTGGCGGCCAGGGCCGCAGGTCTCGGCGCCCGAGTGATCGTCGTCGAGGTCAACCCCATCGAGGGCCTGCGGGCCGCCATGGACGGCTATCAGGTCATGCCCATCGCCCAGGCCGCCAGGGTCGGCGACGTGTTCGCCACCGTCACCGGCGATATGCACGTCATCCGGCGCGAGCACTTCGAGGTCATGAAGGACGGCGCGATCCTGTGCAATAGCGGCCATTTCGACGTGGAGATCGACCTGGTCGCCCTCGGTGAGATGACCGCGGACAAGCGCAAGGTCCGCCACGAGACCGTGGAGTACAAGCTCACAGACGGCCGGTCCATCTTCGTCCTGGGCGAGGGGCGTCTGGTGAACCTCGCCTCCGCCGAGGGCCATCCGGCGGTCGTCATGGACATGAGCTTCGCCAATCAGGCCCTTTGCTCGGAGTACATGGCCAAGAACTCCGGTTCGCTGAGCGTCGCGGTGCACGTGGTGCCCGAGGCGATCGACGCCCAGGTGGCGCTGCTGAAGCTGCAGGCCATGGGTATCGAGATCGACGAGCTCACCCAGGAGCAGCAGAAGTACCTGTCGAGCTGGAACATGGGCACATAGCGTACCCCTGCGAGCGAGGCGCTCGGCTCGTGGCCGGAGGTCGCGGCCACCGGCCCACCGCCGCCGTGATGATGACGAAATGTGGCGGGGCCCTCTCCTGGGCCCCGCCCATATGGATTCGTACCGGGGAACACCCGGATGGGTCCGCGCGTTTGTGCACAGAACCGGCCCGCAACACCGACTAACGGACCTTTGCGTGCAAGGACCCCGGAGGCCTCCAGGCCATGGCAAAGCGCGTCTTGTTGGCACTGTCCTCGTTCCGGTATAACCGGCAGCAGATGCAGTACGCGCTGGACCTGTGCCGCGCGGAGGAGGCCGAGCTGGTGACGCTCTTCGTGGTGGACGTCAACCTCGCCCGGTACTTCGCGGGCTCAGGCGTCATGGCCGGCACCACTTTGCGCGAGCAGATGGAGCAGGGGCTCATGGATGACCAGATCAAGCAGGCGCAGGAGGTCTTGGAGGGTGTCTGCCAACTGGCCGCAGAGCAGGAGGTTCCCTGCAGGAGCATGCTCAAGGTCGGGCGTTTCGCCATCGAGGTTCGGGCGGTGGTGGCCGCGGAGGCTCCGGAGGTGATCGTGGTCACCCGTGCCCGCCGCCCCGAATGGCTGCGCAAGCTCTTCGGCTCCCCTGTGGACAGCCTCTGCAGCGACCCCGGAGGAAGCTGCGATGTCAGGATCGTGTAGGCCGCCGCACGGCGAAGGAGAGCGGACGGAGGCGCTCCGCACGGCCATGGAGACGGTCGCGACATGGGGACAACCCCGTCCCCGAGGTCAGGCTGGAGGCGAGGATGGGAGGCGGCAGGGGGAGGATGGCGTGGAGCCGGGCATGCCGTCGGCGTGGACCCCGGAGGGGCGATACATAATGAGACGGGTGCGTAAGCGCCCGGAAGGCACGCCCTCCCACCCCGAGCCCCGGAGGGGCGCCACAACGCCCACCGCCCCGGAGAGTTGCCCGCGACCGCGGAGACCCCGAGCCGCCGCCGTTGCCGTACCGTCCGAAAAGCCAGCGGAGCCGCGAAGCGGCGCCCCCCCCAGCGCTGGGCGAAGCATGTGTCAAGCGCCCTCTTCTGGCGGACGCGGAAGTCAGCCCCGCAGATAGGGGCATATGGCCTGTAGTTGGGTGGGATGGTGTGCCGTTGCGGCGAGGCAACGGCTCGACGGCGCGTTTATCGCTTTGGGCTGTCGGCAAGTG
>Ga0334884_1002883_pt1 | contig 20743 bp, 15 predicted proteins | sample GraSluR1_MG_7_FD_207215 | JGI IMG/M metagenome (GOLD analysis project Ga0334884, IMG submission 207215) | Sludge microbial communities from methane-producing bioreactor in Wageningen University, Netherlands - Granular Sludge_12_05 R1 | ecosystem: Engineered > Bioreactor > Anaerobic >...
AAGTCGGACTGGAGGATCCAGTCGATAGCCTCGCGAATCTGTTGGCGTTCGCTCGTCAAGTCGCCTGGCTGGGTCACCATGCGGAAGGCATTCTCGCGTTCCAACGCCAGGGAGAGGTCGATCCCCACGGCGATCCCCCGGGCGTGGGCATCGTTGACCAGGCGGCTGAGGCGCATCTGGCGGCTACTGCTGCGCGCAAAACCCTGCCAATCCGGACTCTCCAGCAGGGCCCAGTGCAGGTGGTTCTGGCGGTTGGCCAGCATCCACTCCAGCAGGCTGTGCCACTCGCCGCGCTGGCCCTCCCAGCCGACGGCGTCCGTCGGCCCTTGAGGCCCAAAGCCGTTGAGAAAATCGGCCAGCTCCGTCGGGTGTTTGGTGTTCAGGTGTAGGCCGCGCAGGGGCCAACGGGGTCGCTCCGTGCGATCCGTGTCGCGCGGCCGGAGGTGACTCCGACGCGGCAGGACGGGATCGAGCGGGTGAAGGAAGGCAAAACCCAAGCTTTCCAGCACGGCATAGGCCGCGAAGGCGTCCCCGAGGGAGGGGCTGAGGTGAGGATAATCGGCACGGGCCACGCCGTCGGCGGCGATCATCTGTACGCCACTCGGAGAGCGCCCGGTGCGGATGATGAAGGACTCTGGCGCGAGGGCGTTCACCTCGTCCAGGCGAATGAGATGACGGGTGATGCGGCTGTTGCCAATGGCGATGACCAGCGAGGCCGGGTGGAGATCGGCCGGAAAGGAGGCGTCGAAAGAGAGCGACACCAGGGGGCGCGTGTCCACGCTGACCAGCAGCGCGCGGACGCGCTCACCGATGATGCCGCTCAGCTCCGGCCCGAGGACGAGATAGATCTCGGGATTGCAGTCGTGCAGCCCATCGTCGACCAGGTGGTTGCAATCATTGTCCAGGCCATCACAGCGCTCGGGCTCGGGCAGAATCTCATCCTCACAGGGGCCCCACTCGCCCTTCTGACAGCGTTGGACACCGGCGCGGCACTGCCCCACGTCTTGGGTCCCAGATGGGCCACCGTAGCACAGGCGCTGCGCCAGATCGGTACAGATCTCAGGATCGACCTCGTACACATCCTCGGGCGGAGGCAATTCGGCGCTGGTGTCGCCGGGCAAAGGCGGCAGCTCCTGGGGGCGCTCCAAACAAGCGACCAGGCTCAGCGCCGCGAGCGTCACGACCACGAGCCAGACCCAGGTCATGGGCGAAGAATTGGGGGTTGCTGTTGGATGCATGGCCCACGCCAGAGTGTGGCAATCATGGGAGAAAGAGGCCTGGCGCTCACGGCGCGCAGCCCACCCTGTTCACAATGACCGATCGGGAGAAGGGCTGGCAAGATCACGGCGGAACGCGAAGCGCCAGGCCACCCTGCGCCGCAGGCGCCCGGCACGGAGCGTGAGTGCTGCACGGCCCGTTGGCCACCATCCGCGTCCACAGAAGGCGACGCCACGCCGCCAAGATCTCCATTTTTCCCCACGATTCACTTGCCTCAGTGCCCGGGGTGTACTATCCATGCGCGGTCTCGGCGCAGGGCAAGCACCGAGCATCTCCGGTGGAGGGGCATCATGGTAGAGGGCAGGGGCGGGCTCGTGCAACGACTGAGCCCAGCGTTGACAGGTAAACAGCGGCGTTATTTGCGGGCCTTGGCCCACCCCATGCGCCCCGTGGTCATCGTGGGTCACGAAGGGATCACACCGGGCGTCATCGCGTCGCTGGATGAAGCCCTCGTTGCCCATGAGCTGATCAAGGTCAAGGTGCTCAACACCCTCGACCTCGACCTCGGCGATTTGGCCACCCAGGTCACCCAAGACACCCAAGCCGCGCTGGTACAGAAAATCGGGCGCACCTTGGTCTTCTACCGCCCCGATCCCGACGAGCCGCGAATTCAGCTAGGCGCTGCGCCAGACGCCTAGCACGCATGGACACTGGGGCCTGGTGTCCCAGAGGTCGACTGGCGTCGACATTTGAGCCAGGTGCCCTGGCGTCGCCTCCGCGCTTCGGCACCACCGTGGTGGCGCTGTGGAGGCAGGAGCAAGAGAGCTATGGTCAGATTGGTGGTCGATCCTGAACGCCCTCACCCGAGGCAGATCAGGCGCATCGTTGAAGTTTTGCAGGGCGGTGGGGTCATCGCCTACCCCACCGATACGGTCTATGGCCTCGGCTGTGACATGATGCAAAAACGAGCCGTAGAGAAAGTCTACAGCATCAAAGGCAAGGACAAGAAACGCTCCCTGTCCTTCATCTGCGAGAACCTCAAAGACATCGCGTCTTTTGCTGTCGTCGGTGACAACGCCTACCGCCTGATGCGCCGCATCCTCCCGGGCCCCTACACCATCATCCTCAACGCCTCCCGCCGCGTGCCCAAAGTGATGCTCAACCAGATGGCCACCGTCGGGATCCGCATCCCCGACCACCCCGTGCCGCTCGCCATCGTCGCCGAGCTGGGCAACCCTCTGGTCACCAGCTCCATCCCCACCCCGCCCCAGCTCGCCTACAACGACCCCGACGAGCTCGAGAAGCGTTTCTCTGGCGCCCTCGATGGCATCATCGACAGCGGCATCATCTACCCTGAACCGTCCACCATCATCGACATGACCCAGGACGTGCCGCGCCTCATCCGCCAGGGCAAGGGCTGCATCGAGTCCATCCCTGATCTCGTGCTCATCGAAGATGAGGACGACTAAGTCTGCCCATGACGACCTCACGTCACTGGCGCGTGCCACCAGAAGTGGCCCAAAGACGCCTGGATTTCGCCGTCCGGCGCGCCTTCGACCTGTCATGGCAACAGAGCCGGGACTACATCGCCCGGGGCAAAGTGAGCATCAACGGTGAAGGGTGCCGCGATGCGGCGCGCCTGGTGGCAGCCGGCGACACTCTGACCTTCGACCTGGACGCCCGCAACCTCCCTCGAGAGGAGCCCGACGACCTGCGCCAGCGCGTCCTCTTCATCGACGCCCACCTGGTGGTCCTGAACAAGCCCCCTGGGCTCTCGACGGTCCCCTACGACGCCGCAGATACGGACACGGTCATGGCGCGCCTGCAGCGCAGCTTGGCCAAGGGCCGCCCCCAAGACAAGGACGGCGGCGCCCGACGAGACAGCCAGCTCTTGCTGGTGCATCGCCTCGATCGCAACACCTCGGGCTTGATGCTCTTTGCCCGCAGCGAGCTCGCCCAGCGCAACCTCAAGACCATGTTGCGCAAACACGCCATCGAGCGCATCTATCACGCCATGGTCCACGGCGAGCTCCTGGCCCCGATCACCTTCCGCTCCCAGCTCTTGGCCGACCGCGGCGACGGGCTGCGTGGCTCTTGGGAACGTGCCACGGAGAAGGCCCGGCGCCAGAGCCCAGAAGGACGCCTCGCCGTGACCCACGTGCGGCCCCTGGCCCCGCTCCGCGGCGCCACCCTGGTGCAGTGCCAGCTCGAAACCGGAAGGACCCACCAGATCCGCATCCACCTCGCTGAGGCCGCCCATCCCCTCCTCGGCGAGACTCTGTACCTGCGTGACTTCACCGGGACGCCCCTCGACGCGCCGCGCCTCTGCCTCCACTCGGCCACCCTCGCCTTGCATCACCCGGTGAGCGGCGCGGCCCTCCACTTCGAGCTCCCCCTCCCAGAGGACATGGAGACCGTGCGCCGGCGCTTGGCCTGAGCCCTGTCCAGGCCCGGAGACGCCACTAGCCCAAGTCTTCGGCGCCCTCGGCCTCATCGCGCAAGGCCATGCGGCCACCCAGGCTGGCCAGCACTTGCAGGGCGGCCTCCCAGTTGTCACCCCACGTTTCGAGGAGCCGCTGCCGATGCTGCTGCGCCGTGTCCACCTGAGCCAAGTCGATGACGAAGTGCTCACCCTCTGCCTCGACGCTGAACACGCCGCCAGCGCTATCCGTCGACCACAGCTCGATGGGCCGGGTGCCTACCACCACGATCACCGGGATGCGCCATGCCTGCGCCACCGCCGCGATGGCCGGACGCAAGAGTTCCAGCGCGGAGAAGGCCAGCTCCGGCCAATAGTTGACCATGAGGGGCCGCGCCTCGCGCGGGCACCGACTCAGGGTGCTCAGGGCCTTGTGGGCCACGGTCTCGGCCGAGAGCAGGTGGTTCTCCAGCAGCGGGATGAGCAGCAAGGTGCCCGCGTGGACGCGGATGTTCTCGTAGCGGCGGTTGGAGCTCAACAGGCTCTTGCCGCCGCTGGTGGCCACCACCAGGCCGCTGCCGCGCACGGCCAAGCTGAGCTCGGCCCCGCTGTCCTGGGCGCCGAGGCGCAGCGGCTCGTCTTGAATGAGCAAAGTGCGCGCCGCTGGCGCTGCCCACAAGGTCGCGCCAGCGCGCTCGGGGTGCCGCGGCGGCCAACCCAACGCCAGTGGTGGCGCGCCGGCGCTCAAGGAGAGGGCGGCACCGTCGCCGTCATAGATCCGCAAGACCTTGTCGACCACCACGAAGTAGCGGCGCGTGTGCAGTGCCGCCGCGCGGGCCGCCACACTGCTCAGGCTGTCGTCGCTGCACACCAGCACGTGCGCCCCCGCCAGCGCTGCGTGGCGCAGGCGGATCGCATCGGGGCAGGCGCCGCCCAGCCACTGGAGATGCCAAGACTGATGCTGCCGCAGCGGCGGCGGCGCGACGCCATCACCGACCATGGGCTGCGCCTCGATGTCCACCTCATCGCCCAAGAGCGCCAGGGACAGCCAGTGGGTGCGTCCAGCCAAGCTCGCCCGGCCCATGAGCATCCGCGGCCGGGCCACGGGGGCGCTGCGGAGTTGCTGGTACAGCGTCCCAAGGGCCGGCAGCTCGAGCGCGCCTGGGCCCCAGACGACGAGGGTGTTCGCTGGACAAGCGGCGATGAAGTCCTCCAGGAGCTCGAGCTGCGAGCGCCCAGGGGAGGTGGTCCCAGAAAAAAAGGCGAGGGAGAGCAGGCCATCTGGAGGCACGACGGGCAGGTGGGGATCGCTGGGCGGCACGGGCAAGGTCCGGATGGCGTTGGCGATGGGCTCGAAGCGCACCGCCGTCTCTGGCTCCACCGCTGCTGGCGCGACGCTGCCCTCGGGACGCGCGCTGAGGCGTTGCCATAGAGACCTGCGTTCCCCTGGGGGCAGGGCCAAGAGCCGCTCGGCGAGCACCTTGTGCACCAGCTCGCCCTCAGCCCGAGCCAACCACGCCTCGGCCGCGCGCTGCGCCACGTGCTCCATGCGATCGAAGCCGATGAAGCGCTCCCCCTCCACCACGTAGCACGGCACCTCGAAGACCCCGTCGGCCAGGGCCGCCTCGACGCGCATGTCGAGGCGGTGATAGGCCTCGCTGCTGTTGGCAAAGCTCGTGCCGGCCTCGGCGTCGAGGCCGATGCGCTCCAGCACCTCCCGCAGGAGGGCCTCCGTGGGCAGACGCTGCTTGCCCCAGATTTCGGTGAAGAGGGACTTGCAGAAGAGGTCCAGCCTCTGCCCGGGCTGCTCGGCCACCCAGGCGCTCACCCGCAGCGCCAAGCCGCTGTTGATGCTCTTCTCGGGCCACAGCAGGGGGACCTGGAGCGACTCGGCCCAGCGCTCGGCGTCTTCGCGCTGGTAGCGCCAGCCGCGCTCACCGAGGCGCACCGACGGCTCTCCCGTCGCCGCGCTCAGCATCTGCCCGTCCAGGAGGCAGAGGTCGAAGCTCACCGGCACGAGGTCCACGAGACGCGGGTGCTGAACCACCGCGAGATAGGAGCGGAAGTCGGCGTAATCGAGATAGATCCTAGCATCCATGATTGACCCGGTGGGAAATGCGCCTTCGCCTCAGACCTGCACCCCATTGTGCGCCCTTGCAAGGCCGAGAGCAACGCAGCGACGTCCACTCCCCGCCGCTAGGGTTCACAGCGATGCGCCCCAAGGCTCGCCGAGAGGGCCGTGAAGGTGGCCCACAGATCACCGTCGACATAGTCGTTGTCCACCACGTTGACCAGATAGAATGTGTCGTAAATGCGCTGAATCAACGCCCGAGACGGCGAATCTTCGTCGTAGATGGCCCCCCACAGGCGCTTCCACAGGGCAAAGGCTTCGTCTTTCCAGACCATGAACGATACGGGATCCACCACCGTGGGCTGGATGATCTCCCGCCCGGGAAAGACCCCCCAGGTCACGGCGTTGACGTGGGGACAGTTGGAAATGGAGTCCCCATGGGTGTTCACGGCGTGATAGGAGAAGGAGGGCTGAGCCTCCAGGGCCGCGAGCAGCGCCGGGAGGACTGGCGCCGGCAGGAAAAACTCCAGGTAGGCCTTCTGGTACACCCGCCCATGGGGGCCGCCCCAACCCACGGCAGGGTCCCCCGAGGGGGCACCATTGACCCGCGGCTGGGAGTTGATGGTGAGGAAGCCGCGGCTGTTGAGCAGCATCAGAGGCTCCCGCAGCGGCCCCGACTCCCGCGCCAGGGGCGAGTCGTACCAGGGGATGGCCGGCGTCTCACCGGCGCAAAATGAGACGAAGACATCCATGATGTCTTGGAAAGTCGTGGGCGCCTCACCCCAGGCGCGGCGCGGATCGAAGTGGCTCGGCAGGGCCTGCTCCAGAGCAAAGGCGTCCTGGTCGCCAAAGGCGGGCGACCGCGAGTCGCCCCAGCGACCGTTGGGGAACTCGTCCCAGCCCATGGTGCGCGCCAAGTAGCTCTTGGGCCGGTTGGCCCAAAAGATGGGCCGCACGTCTTCATGGCTGCGACGCACGCTCGCCGGCCGCTCCCAGGGCAGGGGTTTCTCATCACTCTGCACGGGGAGGCGAAGCTGCTCCAGGGCTTGGGTCACGACCGCCTCCAGGTTCAGCGTATAGAGATGGACCCCGGGCACTTTGGCCGCTTGCAAGCACGCGATCTGCTCGATCAAGAGGCTGACGCCATAGGCCTTGATGGCCTCGTCGTCGTCTTTGTTGGCCTCGACCCGCTCGACGATCTTGGCCGGAATCGAGGCGGCGAAGCGGGCGATTTTGGTGAAGGAACGGTAATTGTGGATGGGTAAGAGGCCGGGAATGATGGGGCAGGTGATGCCGATCTGGCGGCACTCATCGACGAAGCGGAGAAAAATGTCGATGTCGTAGACCAACTGGGTGATCACCAAGTCGGCGCCGGCATCGATCTTTTCTTTGAGGAAACCCAGCTCCTGGGCGTAGGTCGCCTCTTTGCAGTGCCGCTCCGGGTAGGCCGCGACGGCGATCCCAAAATAGTCGCCATGGCTCTCGCGGATGAAGCGCACCAGATCCGTCGCGAAGCGAAAGCCCTCGGGGTGAGGCTGCCACGCGCCGCCGCCAGCGGCGTCACCGCGCAGGGCCATGATGTTCTGGATCCCGCGCTGCCGCGTCGCCTGCAGGACATCACCGATCTCGCGCCGTGACAGGCGCGAACAGGTGAGGTGCATCATGGTCTCCATCCCCGTGAGGTTCTGGATGTTTTTGGCGATGTCGAAGCTCAAGTCCGTCGAGGAGCCGCCCGCGCCCCAGGTGATGGTCACAAAGAGGGGATGCCACTGACCCATGCGTTCGATGCGAGCATAAAGATTATTCAATCCAGGCTCGGTCTTAGGCGGAAAATACTCGAAAGAATAGAAACTCCGTCCTGCCGCAATGGCGCTCTGGACTTTTTCGATGATCTTCATGAAAACAAATCCTTCCTTGACATGGCGCCCCGGGGCAGGCCGCCCCACGGGCCCAAAGCGGCTCTCTTCTAGCCCAAGGCTGACCCTGCCGCAAGGTCCGCTGTGCCCTGGGGCTGCGCTCTCACCACGCGCCATGGCCAAGGGCGGTGGGACGCGCTATCCTCGCGACGGCTTGGGGAAGGTCAGGCAGCCCCCCCCACGGGGCCGTCGTTGCCAAATGCGGAGGAGGTTGAGGTGAACGTCGACTACGGCGCAGGACTACTCGAGGTCATCCCACCGGAGCTCTTCGAGGTCACGGAAGAAGAAGAAGAGGTCAAAGGCGCCACGCGCTACCGCCAGGGTGTCCGCCCCCCCCCGTCGCGCAAGAAGAGCACCCGACCGCCCCACCAAGCCTTGCGCGAGGCCTACCTCCTCAAGGCGGCGGCCATCGGCTTGAGCCACGTCTTCGTCGAGCGCATCGATGAGGAAATCGTCGAGATCACCTGCAAAAATCGGCAGTGCAGCGCTCGCTGGCTCCCCGCCGCCGAAGCCGCCCCCTACCTGCGCGCCATCGCCCTGCGCGGCAACCTCCCCTATGTCGCCAAGCCAGCCTTTCTCGACGCCGACTTCTACATCCCCTCCTATACCCTCCCCCACGCCTGCGAGATCACCTGGCCCGAGCTCAGCGCGCCCTGCCTCGTCGATGGCCTCCGCGCCGCCATCCGCCAGCTCCACCAGAGCATCCCCAGCCTCCCCGAGATGGACCGCCTCTTTGCCCAAGATCTGGTCGCCGCCATGGAACTTTGCGAAGCCCAGAGGTTGATATTTTGGTTCTGGTATAGCTAGACAAGAGCTTATCACATCTAACGAATATCGCCCTCAGCACCTCCACCCTCGCAGGGCAGAACCGGGCCCAAGGCTGCCAATTTTGCCCCCTCCCTGGCCCCGTGCTATCTCTCGTTTTCAGGGCTAGCACTTCAACCAGGTGCACGCCGCCACCAGGACGGTGGTCAGCGCACCTGCCCGCGCCGCCACACAGCCAGGGAGCCTACCAGCATGGATGCAGGGACTGCCAACGCCAACAATCGCCGGAACCATCGCCGCGTTCCCTTCTCGGTCCTCTTCAACAAAGTCGAGCAGGGCATCGCCACGGTCTGCCAAGGCATCGACCTGAGCCCGCACGCCATCGCCTTCGAGCCCATCGGCGGACCGCTGCGCCAAGGCGACGCCCCGGTCATCCTCGAGTTTCAGCTCCCCACCTCACCCGAGGTGCTCTTGGCCCAGGGCAAAGCCGTGCGCCAGGAAGGGCGACGCCTCTGCATCGCCTTCACCCAAATCAGCCGCCGCCATCAAGCCATGATCGAGGGCTTCATCGGCGCCACCCAGCCCGCCTGAGTCCTCACACCGTCTCGGACGCCACGCTCCACAGTTCCCACAACGAGGAGTGACCGGGCGCGTCCTCCAGCTCCTGGATGAAGGGGCTCGGGCGCAGCACCCGCTGCCAACCCTCGCGATCGGTGCGGCTCATCGGCAAGGTCAGGTAGAGCTCGTCTTTGGCGCGGGTCACGGCCACGTGGAAGAGACGCCGCTCTTCCTCCATGGCCTCTGGGTGCTGCAGGCTGTTGGCCACCGGGAAGCCCCCCTCCCACAGGGAGGTCAAAAAGACCACCTGCCACTCCAACCCTTTGGCCTGGTGTACACTCGACAGCACCAAGGCATCATCCCGTTGCCCACCATCGGCGATGTCCTCGCCGCTCAGGCCCGCCACCAACGCGATGTCCGCCAAAAATCCCTCGAGCGACTCGAAACGCGCCGCATAGCGCGACAACTGCTCGATGTCCGCCAGACGATGCTCGGCGTTGCGATAGGCGCTGCGCACGTGGTGTGCGTAGTCGCCATCCAAAATCCCCCCAATCATCTCGCCGGGCATGTGCCACTGCTCGGGACGCAGGGCGTGCAGCATCTGCAAGAAGCCATCGAAGCTGGCCCGGGCCCGCACCGGCAGCAAGCCCCGCGTCTCCTCGGCACGCAACGCAGCCATGGGGTCCGCGCCTTGGGCCACCGCCTGCCACAGCTTGGCCGCACTCTTGTCGCCCACGCCATCACAGAGCTTGACCACCCGCATGAAGCTCAGCTCATCCAGAGGATTATGGGCCAAGCGCAAGTAAGCCAAGACATCCTTGACATGGGCCAGCTCGAAGAAGCGCAGCCCCGAGCGCACTTCAAAGGGGATGCGCGCCCGAGTCAGCTCCGCCTGGATCTCCATGGACTGATAGTGAGCCCGATAGAGCACGGCCATGTTCCGCAGAGGGATCCCGCTCTCGTTCAACTCCAACACCCGCGCCGCCACGAAGTGGGCCTGCTCCACGGCGTCCCGCAACGGCACCAGCGCCGGCAAGTGCCCATCACCCCGCACGGGCTGCAAGACCTTGTCGAAACGCTGGGTGTTGTGCCGAATCGAAGCGTTGGCCAAAGCCAAGATCTGCGGCGTCGACCGATAATTGGTCTCCAAAAAATAAACCTTGGTCTCAGGCACCCGCTGGGGAAAGGCGATGATATTCTCGAAGCAGGCACCGCGAAAACCATAAATGCTCTGGGCGTCGTCCCCCACCACCATCAGATTGCGGTGGTGGGCGCTGCACAGCTCCACCAACTGGGCCTGCAAGTGGTTGGTGTCCTGATACTCATCGACCAGGACGTGCTCGAAGCGCTCCGCGTAGAGGCGGTGGATGTCCGGATGCTCGCGGAAGAGCTCGCGCCAACCCACCAGCAAGTCGTCGTAGTCCATCAAACCCATGCTGCGCTTGCGCGCCTGATAGTGCTGCCCCAGCGCGCTGATCTTCTCCAAGTCACGCATCAGCCCAGGTCTGTCGGCGGCGATCACCTCCTCCAGGCTCTGCCCCGTGTTGATCGCCTTCGACCACAGACCATGGACATCGCCGATGGGAAAGCGCTCGTGCCGCTCCTGCACCTTGAGCTCGGCCGCGCACACCCCCACCAGCGTCTTCACATCCTCCCCATCCATGATGGAGAAGGTCGGCGGATAACCCAAGCATTCCGCATGCTTGCGCAAAATTCGATGCCCCACGTGGTGGAAGGTCCCCCCCCACACCTGGGTCACGGGCAGCGACAACAACTCCGCCGTCCGCCGCAGCATCTCCTTGGCCGCCTTGTTGGTAAAGGTCAACAGCAAAATCCGCGACGCCGCCACACCGCGCTCGATGAGGTAAGCCACGCGGTGCGTCAAGCTGCGCGTCTTGCCACTGCCCGCCCCTGCAATCACCAGCATCGGCCCCGTGCCAGCCTGCACCACCGCCCGCTGCTGCCCGTTCAGCTCCGCCGTGATGTCCTCCCGCGCCCGCCCAGGCGCCACCTTGAGATTGTACTGCCGCGGCGCCCGCCGCACCGCCCCCAAGACGACGTCCGCCGCCGCTACCAACGCCGCATCACCGCGCCGCCGCCCCTCTGCCAACAGCAACTGCGCCGCCGCTGCGTCTCCCTGGGCCACCATGCGTCGCAAACGTTCCAATTCGGGCTCTTCCATGCCGCTCCCTCGCCTGGCCGTCTCACCCTGGCCATGGCTGCATCGCCCCTAAGCTAGCCAATAACCGAAGCCCATGTCCATCTTCGCCAGCGCGCACATCTCGCGCAACGCTTCGCCTTCTGGATCCACCCACGTCTGCACAGCGCCTTCTTCGCCAGAAGCTACACCAAGCGTCACCACCGGCCCGAAGCGGCGCAACCGTCGACAAAAGCCCCACGAGGACCATAATGCTGTCACGAAGAGGGCCACGCCATGGCGACAGCAGCGCCGCGTGCCGCCCACGCCTCTCCCCCCTCCCCCCCCCGATCTCGACATGCGCTACAAAACACTGGGACGCTCTGGCCTGTGGACCTCTGAATGGGTGCTCGGCACCATGACCTTCGCCGATGGCGCCGACGAGGCCACCTCTCGCCAGCTCTTCGCCCGCGCCCGCGACCTCGGCGTCAACCACTTCGACTGCGCCGATCTCTACGCCAACGGTGAGTCCGAGCGCATCCTGGGCCGCCTCATCCAGGGCGATCGACAAGCGCTCATCGTCACCACCAAGGCCTACTTCCCCACCCACGCCGATCCCAACGCCCGCGGCGCCTCCCGCCACCACCTCCTCCACGCCCTCGACGCCTCCCTGCGCCGCCTGAACACGGACTACGTGGACATTTTTTACCTGCACCGCTTCGATCCCCACACCCCATTGGAAGAGAGCCTGGTGACCCTCGACGACCTGGTCCGGGCGGGCAAAGTGCGCTACCTCGGCCTCAGCAACTTCGCCGCCTGGCAAGTGGTCAAGGCCCTGGCCATCCAGAGCCACTTGCGCCTCTCCCCAGCCATCACGGTCATCCAGCCCATGTACAACCTCCTCAAACGCCAGGCCGAGGTGGAGCTCTTGCCCATGGCCCAATCCGAAGGCCTCGGCGTGCTCACCTACTCGCCCTTGGCGGCGGGCATGCTCACCGGGAAGTACCTGGCTGGCACCGACACCACAGGACGCATCGCCGTCAAGCCCCGCTATCGCCAGCGCTATGGCGTCGACGCTTACGCCGAGGCCGTCCAGCGCTTCGTCGCTTTCGCCACGGCGCGCGCCATCGACCCGGTGGCCCTGGCCATCGCCTGGAGCGCCACCCATCCGGCCGTGACCGCCCCCATCTTGGGGGCGCGCACGGTCGATCAACTCGAGAGGGCCGCTGGCGCCTTTGACCTCTCCGTGACAGAGGAGCTGCGCCAGGCCCTCTCTGAGCTCACCCCCACCCCGCCACCGGCCACGGATCGCAACGAAGAGACCCTCCCTTCCTGACCTCGCGTCAATGGAGCAAGCATGGCCCTCGGTGTCCCCAACGCCCTCTTCGAGCGCAGCAGCGTCCCTGGCAGCCTCCCGGACGATCTCGACATGGACGCCGTGCGCGCCTTCATCCACCTGCGCGCCGAGCGCCTCCTGCGCCAGGGGAGTCTCGAAGAGGCGGCCGTGCGCGTCGGCATCCTGGCCCGCAGCGGCACGACCTACCAGGCCACCGTCACCGGCCTCTGCCTCTTTGGCCATCAGCCACAGCTCTTCTTTCCCCAATGGGGCCTGGCCGTGGTCCGCCTCAACGGGCTGAGCCTGGCCTGCCCCGTGGCGCAGCGCATCGATCTCGAAGGACCGCTCCCGCACCTGGTGGACCAGGCCATGGAAGCACTCGAAGGCCTCTGCCGCTTGGGAAACGAGCCCCAGGCCGACATCGGCGCTGAGTACGCGCGGCTGGCCCTGCGTGAGGTATTGCTCAACGCCCTCATCCATCGGGATCTGCGCCTGAGCGGCCGCGTCACCGTGCGCGTCTTCGACGACCGCATCGAAGTGTGGAGCCCCGGCGGCGCCCACCTCGGCAACACTTCCCTGGAGGAGCTGACCCAGGCGGGCGGCCTCTCCCTGCCCCCCAACGTCATGATCGCCACCGCCGCCAGGGTCCTTGGCCTGGGCGAACAGCTCGGCCGCGGCATGGTCCTCCTGAAGAACGCCTGCGCCCGCTTCACCTCTCTCCCGGTGGAGCTCAGCGTCGGCGCTAACGATGTCCTGGTTAGTCTCCCCTCAGCCACTCGCCACCCCGGCGACAACCCGCAGCAACTCAGTTGATGAAAGCACCACCAGACGCCCCGTCTCCCCCCCCCGCCCCCACACTCCCCGCCAAGGGCCGCGCTAAATCCAACGCGCTGCAGCGCTTTCGCACCGAGGTCGCCAAGCGCACCTCCCCGGCCAAGGCGGGCACCAAGGCCGCCAACCTGGCGGCAGGGCTCACGGGCGTCGCCTATACTGCCACCGCCTGGACCCATGATTGGCTGGGGCCCATGGGGGGCATCCTCGTCGGCTCGCTGGTGTGGCTCGGGAGCCTGGCGGCCTCGGCCATCATCACCAGCGCCGCCGAGGGCGTGGTCGGAAAGAAGCACGCCACATCCCTGGCCTGGCCCTGCACCATGGTGATCTTGACCCTGACCCTGAGCCGCTACTTCGCACCCTTCGAGGTGGTCGGCTCCTTGGGCGCCGGGGCCATGCTCCTGTTCTGGCTCTTGCTCCCTCTGGCCCGCGTCAAACAGCGGCGCGAGGTCGCGGCCCTGCGCTGTAGCCCACCCTGTGTCGCCGCCGTGCTCGCCTTGCCCGACGCCTTGGCCGCACCGGTGGCTGAGCGCCTCGACGCCCTCCAGGACCGCCTGGACGTGCTCCGCCCCTTCATGGCCCACACGGCAGATCCCATGCTGCACTCGGTGTGGGAAGAGATGGATGGCGCCTACACGGCGCTCCTCCAGCGCGCTGGCGCCTTGAGCGCCCTCGTGGCGCGCAACGGCCCGGCCCAAGATGCGTCCACCCTCACCGGCGGCGCGGCCACAGCGATGCGCGCCTTCACAACGCAGGTGGACACCCTGATGGCTGCCGCTGACGATGTCCTGCTGCATGTGGCCACGGCAGGGGAGCCGGCCACGCGCGCGCTGAGCGCTCACCTGGAGATCCTGCGCGCCATGGGAGAGGTGGAGCGTGAATTGGCGCTGCCCTACCCCGAAGAGGAAAAGCACGAGGCTTGAGACAAAGGGCTTGCACCGAGGCCAGGGCGAGCCTTAGATCGTGGTGTTGTGGCTCAACGGACGTCGCGCACGGCAAAAGGTTTTCATGGCGTCACCCCTCCCAAACGCGCTCTTTCTGGAGATCGCTGAGCGCAGCCCCACGGCCATCTTGCTCATGGACAAGCACGCTGGGCTGCATTTCGCCAATGAATCTGCGCGCGCGCTCCTGGGACTGGCACCACCCGAGATTCACACCAGCCACCTGGGGACCTACCTCGAGGAGGACGACGCCAGCCTCTTGCGCGCCGCGCTGCAAAGTCACAAGCCGAGCGCCACCAGCCGCTGGCTGGCCCTGACCCTGAGAGCCCGGCATCAGCACGGCGAACGCAGCATCGGCATGCTCCTGCTCTCTAGCCCCACCCTCGCCGAGAGCGGCTTGTGGGTCGCCTACTGTGAGAACCTCACCCGACGTCAAGAAGCCGAGTCTTTGCTGCGGGTCATGGCCCAGGCCCTCGATCACGTCGATGACACCCTGATCATCACCGACAAAGACGGACACATCCTCCACGTCAACCGGGCCTTCGAGCGGCGCAGCGGCTACACCCGCGCCGAAGTCATCGGCCAACAGCCGCGCATCCTCAAGGCGGATCTTCACTCGAACGAATACTTCGACGCCATGTGGCAGAAGATCCTCGAAGGGCACACCTTCCGCGCCGAGATGATCTCGAAGCGCAAAAGCGGCGAACATCTGCACGAGATGAAGACCATCGTCCCCATCAAGGACCACCAAGGAGCGCTGACCCACCACATCGCCCTCGGCCAGGTCTTGCCCGTGGGAGAGCTCTCGAGCAGCCCCGGCGCCTCGGACAGTGAGCGCCACCTCCAGTCCCTCTACGAGGCCACCGTTGGCCTATGGGAATACGACCTGCGCACCAAAGAAGTGCGCTTCTCGCCCCACTGGCGAGCCCTCTTGGGCTACCGACAAGATGAACTCAGTGACCGCGGCGACGACTGGGCCGCCCTCCTCCATCCCGACGACCGCCGCCACTTCATCGATACCTGGGCCAGACACCTCGCCGGCAAAGAGGCCCATTTCGAGCTCGAACACCGGATGATGCACAAGGATGGCTCCGAGCGCTGGATGCTCACCCGCGGCCTCGTGGTCCGCGATGACCAAGGCCAACCCCTGCGCCTGGTGGGCTACCAGACGGACATCTCGGAGCGCAAACGCATCGAGCAACACCTGCACAACGAAGCCACCAAAGATCCCCTGACGGGCCTGCCCAACCGCGCCCAGTTCATCTCGCGGCTGAAAATGGCCATGAGCCTCAGCCGCCAGCAGAAACAAAGCGCCTTCGCGGTCTTCTTCATGGACCTGGACCGCTTCAAGATCATCAATGACAGCATGGGACACTTGGCAGGCGACGAACTGCTGCGCGGCATCACGGCCCGCCTGCAGACCTGCCTGCGCCCCTCGGACCTCCTCGCCCGGCTGGGGGGAGACGAGTTCGCCGTCCTCCTCGAGGGGGTCAGCCAAGCCCGCGAGGCCGTCGCCTTGGCCACCCGCATCCTCACCGCCCTGGCCGAACCCTTCATCGTTCAGGGCCGTGAAGTCTTCACCACCAGCAGCATCGGTATCGCCATGGGGAGGAAGGATCTCCAGGAGCCCGATGACATCCTGCGCGACGCCGACACCGCCATGTATCACGCCAAAGCCCAGGGCCGCTCGCGCGCGGCCGTCTTCGACAGCTCCATGCGCCTGCGGGTCGTGCGCCTGCTCGAGCTCGAGACGGATCTGCGCAAGGCCATGGACGCCGGACAATTCTCTGTCTACTTCCAACCCATCTGCGACCTCGACAGCCTACAACCCGTCGGTTTCGAGGCCCTCTTGCGCTGGTTACACCCCGAGCGCGGCTTCGTCTCACCGCCAGAGTTCATCCGCATCGCCGAAGATACGGGCCTCATCAACGACATCGGCCTGTGGGTGCTCCGCGCCGCCCTGCGCCAAGTGCGCCTGTGGCAGCGCCAATTCGGCACCAAGCACAGCCTCAGCATGTCGGTCAACCTCTCAGGGGTGCAGTTTCTCCAGCTCGACCTCCCCAACCGCATCGACATGCTGTTGCGCGAACACGGACTCGATCCCGGGCTGCTGCGGCTGGAGATCACCGAGTCCGTCATCATGGACCATGCCGAGTACGCTGACGCCATGCTCGCTCAGCTCAAGGCGCAGGGAGTCCGCATCAGCATCGACGACTTCGGCACGGGCTACGCCTCCATGAGTTACCTGCGCCGCTATCCCATCGACACGGTCAAAGTCGACCAATCCTTCGTGGCCAAAATGGGGGAAGACGCTGACGCCTTCGTCCTGGTCAAGACGGTGGTCAACATGGCGCGCAATCTCGGCATGGATGTCATCGCCGAGGGCATCGAGACCCAGGCACAGCTCACGGCGCTGCGCCAGCTCGGCTGCACCAGGGGGCAGGGCTTCCTCTTGGCGCGACCCATGTCGGCACCCGAAGCCGACGCCTTCCTCGCCCAGAAGCTGACGGCCGCCCCCAAGGGGTGAGCTTCGAGGCCGCGCACGCAAGCCGCTGCGCCTTTCCACGCGACCTCAAGGCGCGATCAGGCGCTGGACATCGGGTCGATCCAGCAAGGCGCGGAACTCGGGGTCGGCCAACAAGCGCAGGACCCGCGGATCCGTCAACAGGCGTGAAGTGTCACGAGCCTGGGCCGCTCGAATGATCGCCTCGTCTTGCGTCAGGCTGATGAAGTCGGGGTGCTGCATGAGGCGCTGCACCGTCTCGTCTTCGGCCAGCTCTCGCGGCTCGCCCTCGCTGCTTGCAGCACCCACTCCCTGGCCATCGAAGGCCAGGAGGGCCAAGCGCAGATCACCCAGCTCGGGGTAACGCATATGGGTGATGACGTTGTAGCGCCGCGCCACGGCCACGCCGCCGCTCTGACTCAACTGCTGCCCCAGGGCGGGCAGCGCCGTGGTCAGGGGCGTCTCGGCGTAAACCATGGCACAGAGCACCAAGTAGACCAGCAGGATGCCTTTCAGCGTGCCCAAAACCGCGCCCAAAACGCGATCGACCCGTTCCAGGTGCGTGGAGACCGAGCACAAGGAGGAGATGAAGAGCCGCCCCATCACGTAGACGATGATGAAGACGATGACCCCAGCGATGGCCAAGCTCGCCATCTCTACGCCAGGGAAGGTGATCCCCTCCCGGGCAAAGACCACCGTGCGCACCACCGTCGCCAAGGGCGAGGCCGTGAAATAGACCGCCACCATGGCCACGAGGCCGATGAGTTGTCGCGCACAGCCCTTGAGGTGGCCCAGCCACATCATCAGTCCCAGGGCTGCCAACCAAACGATATCGAGGATCATGGACCTACTCCAGCCACCCACGTCGCAACGCGGCGATGCCAGCTCGCTCTGCGCCTGTGCCTCACGTAACGACCGCGCCTCATTGGGCCCGCATCAGCACCAGCGGCGCCAACATCAGGTCGTTGGTCGCCTTGATCTTCGTCGTGCGGGGATCGTAACCCTCGGCGCTCAAGGACACCACCAGCGTCGCGCCTTCCTCAGCGCGAATGGTGCAGCGCCCACCACCGCAGTCGCGGCTGCGCGCGCCCTTGATGGAGACCTTGGCGTCAGCCGGCCGGTAATTCAACGTCAAGGAGATCGTCGGGGCGCTGCGTTGCGGCGCAGGCGTCACCGCGCGCGGCGGCGATACCTCTACCGGCTGGGGCGCGGTCTTGGGCGTGGCGGGCACCACCGCAGCAGGCACCGCCCGCGTCAAGGCACCGCGAACCCCAGCGTTGACCGCCCCCGTGAGCCCCAGCTCGGACGCATAATGGAAGAGGGCAATGCGATCCAGATCCGCGAGCGAGAGATCCGTGCCCGCCCCACCAGACTCACCCGCTACCGGCGGGACCGTCCCGACCGGCGGGCTGGGCACGGCCGCCTTTTCGGGCGCTGCTGGTGCCTCTGCGTCTGGACCGCGCCACAAAAGCACCAAAGTCGCCAGCGCCGCCAAGACCAGCGTGGCCCCCACCATGAGCACCAACAGCGGCAGCCTGCTGCGGCCATCCGACGCCCGCAAGGCCCGCGCCTTGAGCACATCCAAACTCGGATCCGTGTCGTGGCGCACGCCCGCCGCCGACGCAGGACCCGCGTAGTGGGGGTGGCTCGGCGTATGCGTCGAAGGCATGGCGCGGTAAGGACCCGAACCGACATAGGCGTCGGCGAGGTGGACGCCGCCGGCGCCAACGTTGCTGTTGTTGGTGATGGGCATTGAGACGTCGGAGCGACCCGTGCGGTCAGCCTGAATCGGCCCCCCAGGCGTCACCTGGCGCATGCTGTGCCGCGCCGCGTAGGACGCCGGCTCCTCGGGGCGCAGCGCTGGCGTCGGCTGATTGAGCGGCAACGACCAGTGCTCCAGGGCCTGCAGCACCTCCTCGGCGCGCTGGAAGCGCTCGTCAGCCCGTTTCAACAACAAGCGGTCAATGGTCGCCACCAGCCGCGGATAGGTGTCGAGGTAGGCAGGTAGACGCGGCGGCGGCTGGAAAAGATGTTTGGCGATGGTGACATGCAAGGTCTCACCATCGAAGGGACAATAGCCGGCCAGCATCTCGAAACCCATGCAAGCCAGCGCGTAAAGATCACTCGCCGGGGTCAACTGCTCCGAGCGAAACTGCTCTGGTGCCATGTACTTGGGCGTACCCACCACATCCGCCGTGCGCGTCATGTCCTGGGCGTGCGCCTGATCCTCCGCGTCCAGCAGCGTCGCCACGCCGAAGTCCAGGACCTTCACGAAATCCCGCTCACCATGCAGATTGCACAGCATGATGTTGGCCGGCTTCAGATCACGGTGCACGATCCCCTGGGCGTGAGCCTCGGCCAAGCTCTTCAGAATCTGACGCAAGATGGGCACTGCCCGCTCCGGAGGCACCACCCCCTCGCGCTCCAGCACCGTCTTGAGGGGTACCCCGTCGACGAACTCCATGACGAAGTACAACAGACCCTCGTTGGTCTGGTTGAACTCGTAACAAGTGACCGTATTGGGGTGGTGCAGGCGACTGACCAAGCGCGCCTCGCGTTCGAAGCGACGCACCGCCGTCGGCTCAAAGTGGCTCTCTGGGGCCAAAACTTTGAGCGCCACCTCACGGCCTATCCCCATCTGCAACGCTTTGTAGACGACACCACCACCACCGCGACCGATCACCGTGGTCAACTGATAGCGTCCCCCAATGATGTCGCCCGGGTTGGGTATGAAAGGCACCGATACATCCATAAGAAGGCTCGCGCTCCTCACCAGAGCCGTCTACAGCCTACCCCCCTTGCCAGGGCAGCGCAAGCTTAGCGATCCGGCCTTCGTCTGCTATCGTCGGCATCTCCCGCGCGTCAATGCGCGCGCCCCTTGCCTCGAATCCCCCCCCCGAGCCCCCCCATGCCCAAAGACAAACGCATGCGTATTCTCAGCGAGGTCGATGGACCACGCCCCATCCACGCCGATGACGTCCAAGAGAACCCCTATTGGCAAGAAGACGAAGCGCCCCAGGCGCTGCCACCGGGGACGCCCTGTCAGCGCCGCGGTCACTGCTGCCGCGCCAGCCCCGGTTGGTTCATGCCGGGCCAGGTGGAGGCCGCCGCCGCCTTCCTCGGGCTCGACCCCGTGGCGTTCATCCGTCGCTATCTCATCGTCGACGCCTACGACCTCGACGGCCGCCAAGTCGAGGTCTTCGCCCCCGTCAAGCTGGGCCGCGATGGAGCACCCCTCGTCACCCCGGGGACACGCGTCGACCGGCTCTATAGGATTTTCCGCAGCCCGTGTGTTTTCTTTCGCGACAACGGCTGCCAGATCTATCCGGTGCGGCCTGCGGAATGCGCCGCCTACCTCTGCAGCCTCCCCCAGGAGGAACACCTTTCGCACCGCGAGATCGCCCAAGCCTGGGCCAACAACCACGACCCCAACGCCGCCACCTAGCCCACCAGCGCCCAAGCCGCACGGGAACAACCCGCAAAGTCCCGCAAGTACTCAGCGAAACGCTCGCCCAACGCCACGCACTCACCCTCGGGCGTCGCCACGGGCACATAGACCACGCCGACCACGCGACGCGTCTCCACCCCCACCTTCGTCACCTGCGCGTCCTTCACCGGCGAACCACACGCCTCCCACTCCCCCGCCGGCAACCGGCGGCAGAGAACGAGCAGATCGTCAACAGCGATGCGCTGCCCACTCGGGTTGAAGACGAAACCCTCACCCGCGACACCCCAGCGCCCCCCCAACCCTTCCGATACCAGCGCCGCATCGAAAATCGAAATGGGCAAGCCGCTCTCGAGGCTCAACAAGTTGTTGACGTCCACCACGGGTAGCAGCCGGGGAAAGTCCCCCTGGCAGGCCGCCTGGAAGAGATACTCACTCGCTGGCTTCGCCCGCCCCGTCGGCCGATAGCGACCATGGCGCAGCATCTTGCGCACCTGCTGCTGGCGATCCGCGGGATAATGCCCCGCGCCACGGGCCGCAACCTCGGCCACCACCTCGGCGATGCGCACCGTCAGAGCCGCAGCCCCGCGCTCAGACCACACC
>Ga0334884_1002884_pt1 | contig 20741 bp, 18 predicted proteins | sample GraSluR1_MG_7_FD_207215 | JGI IMG/M metagenome (GOLD analysis project Ga0334884, IMG submission 207215) | Sludge microbial communities from methane-producing bioreactor in Wageningen University, Netherlands - Granular Sludge_12_05 R1 | ecosystem: Engineered > Bioreactor > Anaerobic >...
TCTTTCAATCTCAGTGACGATCTTCAGCTTGAAGGCTTCACTGTAACGGTAGTTTACTTTGGTTGGGGTCTTGGTATCCATTTTATCTCCTAATTTTAGTCCGGGCTTTTCAGGATACCTCACTACCACCTACCACCTAACACCTACCACCTACCACCTAACACCTAACACCTATCATTGAATCCACCAAAGCGGAAGTTCATCCTCAGCGTATTCATAGAGATATCTTACCATTTTACAGGTGGCTTTCGGATACAAATTCAGAAACGAACGAAAGTGGTTCTTGGTGTCAGCACCATATTTGACTTCAAAGGCATTGATTCTCCCATCTTCGCTCACCACAAAGTCCACCTCCCCGGCATTTTTAGTTTTCCAATACATGATCCTGGTGGTTACATGGCTGTTTCGGAGGAGATTAGCAAAGAATATGCTTTCCACCAATTCTCCTTTATCCGGTCTCTGATCCAGGGGACTGAGGTTATTTACCAGCATGTTCCGGATGCCGGTATCGATGAAATAGACCTTGGGCATCTTGCGCATCTCTTTTTCGAAGTTATTGTGAAAGGGGCGAACCAAGCTGATAATGTAGGATTCTTCCAAGCCAATGAGATACTTTTGAAGTGTTTCTCGATGCAATCCCACGTCTCTGGCCAGTTCACTGATGTTGACCTCCTTACCGGTATTGTAAGCCAGGTTTTTGATCAGGCGGTTTAGCTCACTCAGTTTCTCGATCTTTAGAATATGTCTGATGTCCTTGAGGATGTAGGAAGATACAATCTCATTCAAGAGCTTGGATTTGGCTTCGTATCCATGGAGCACAGCTACTTCAGGAAAACCTCCAAAGACAGCATAATCCGCCAACAAGGTATTCAGCTCACTACGAAGTGTTAGTAATGGGCTATTTTTGGAGAACACACCCTGCTCCAGCTCGGTCGCGATTTTGTCTTGACCCTGGAAGAGACAATACTCTGCGAAACTGAGGGGATAGAGGACAAAGACATCTTTTCTGCCCACCAGGGATTCCCGAAACTGGTGTTTGATCATCAGTGCCGAAGAGCCGGTCATCACCAGTTTAAACTCCTCATGATAATGGTCTGTAAAGAGTTTGACCGTTTTGGAGAAATCCTTCAGATATTGGATCTCATCCAGGAACACATAAGTGATTCCATTCGGTGTGGGCATGGAATAACGGAGGAACGCGATAATGCTATCAATGGAATCCGAGAAAAGCTCCAAGTTGCGGGGGAGCTCAATATCAAAGTAAAGCGAATTATCTTTGCCGACATGCTCCATCAAGCGCTTTAGCAAGGTGGTCTTGCCTACCTGTCTTGCGCCCAGGATAAAGATGGCCTTGGGACTGTGCAGACGACTGATGATGTCTTTTTCCAAAGTTCTGGCAAATTTTTCCATGTTCACCTCAAGACAAGATTCTCCCAGAGGATGTAGGTGTCAAGACTATTTTTACATAGCATCCGACAAATAGACCCCCCTATTTGTCGGTAGGTGTGTACAAATAGTCTGCTTTGTTGGAGTTTTCAGGTTGTGTCGTTTTGACGTTTTAACGAGGTGTGAGTGGCCGGGACGGGCTTCCAAGCTCCTGCTTGGCAGAATCAGCTTGAGCGCTTTCCACCCTTGGACTTCGTAGCGAAGCGAAGGAGTTCAAGCAGCGTGCATGCCTTCCCTGTTCACTCTTCACTTCCCCCATCCTCGCTGTTTGAAGTCAATGCCACCCGAAGAGTGAGGGCTACTCTGAGCATATATGTAAGTTCAAAAATTTTAAGCATGTATGAATACATCAAGCGGCATTAACTCCAAAGAGGTAAGCGCCTTCCCCGCACCAAGCACCAAGCACCTAAGCCTTTGGAGGCAGGGGGATAAAGGGACTCGTCTTGCGAATATAATCCTGATACTCCGGGTTGTCGGCATACTTCTTTTCCAGCATGGGAACTCCGGAAACGCGCACCAGCAAAAAGGTGATGATGATCGGGCTGAAGATGGCTATCCAACCTTGCGGATTGGATAGAGCTATCAGGGATAATCCCCACCACATGGCACTTTCCCCAAAGTAGTTCGGGTGACGAGTGTATCTCCAGAGACCATAACGCATGATCTTGCCTTTGTGGGCAGGATCGCTCTTAAACTTGCTCATTTGGGCATCGCCCACAGCTTCAAAATAGAAACCGATCAGCCAGAGCAGGAGCCCCGCAAGATCAATGAAGTTCAAAGGGGGCGCATAATGGGGATCGAAGATAAAGAGCGGGTAGGCAATGGTGAGCATAAAGAATCCCTGGAGCAAAAAGACCTGAAGCCAGCTGCGCAAAACCCAGTTATTCCCCCAATCCTTGCGCCACTGGGCATAGCGAAAGTCTTCGCTTTTACCGCGATTGCGCAGGTAGATGTAGATGGCCAATCGCAAGCCCCAGATCAACACCAAGGCGGACATCAGCAGCATCCTGGCGGACGCAGCAGGCACCAAGATCAAGGATATCACGGCAATCACGATGAAGCCCATGCCCCAGGCGATATCCACGATGTCGTTTTTCTTAAGGCTGATGGCCAGCAGGAAGAGCAGATTCATGTAGATGAAGACCGCGGCGATCACTTTCAGGATGATATCAAGGTTTGTCATAGGAAACTCCGATGCCCACGGTGCCGGGGCCATTGTGCACTCCCACCACGGGAGACAGGGGCATGATCCAGGCCGGTTCTTTGCCGATCAGGCTTGTAAGCAGCTCCGCGTATTGCCTGGCGCGTTCTTCGGCTTCGGCATGGACGATGGCATATTCCCATACCGCTCGGCTCTGTAGTTCGGTCTTGATGATCTTGATGATTTTGCGCATATTCTGTGCCCGGCTGAAGCTTTTGCCATAGACCAGGGCTTTGCCGTTTTTATCCAGGGACACAATGGGTTTGAGATTTAGCAAGGAAGCGATGAAGCCTGCCAGAGGGGGGACGCGGCCACCTCTCACCATGTACTTCAAAGTGTTGATATCTGTGTAGATGGTGGTGTTATCACTCCACGTTGGGGCTGTGGCAATGATCTCTTCAAAGCTCATGCCTGATTCAATCGCTTTGGCCACGCGATAGGTCACCAGGCCTTCGGTTACGGATAGCTGACGGGAATCGAGCACGGCGACACTTTCCGGGTGATCTTTATTGGCCTGACTCAGAGCGGTGCGGTAGATGCCACTGAGTTTGTCCGATAGATGCACTGCGATTACCCGCTCATATCCGGAGCAAGCTAGGTCAAGAGCGCTTTTGACCGCTATCGGTGAGGGCTGGCTGCTGACGGGATGGATGGGGTCTTGCCTGAGCAAGCGGTAAAATCCGGCTGAACTGAGATTGAGTTTATCCAGATAGCTTCTCGTGCCAAAGTTGATGCCAAAGGGGATCTGCACGATCCGATAGCGGTCCAGAATCTCAGGGGGGATATCCGAAGCACTGTCTGTGACAATGCCGATGGGGAGTTTATCTTCATTACTCATCTGATACTGACGCAACATGTCATCCACCTTGCCCCGGCTCACATCGCCTAGTCTGAAGAGCTCGCCAAAGACTTTTTCAGGGTCATTGGTATGGATATGGATATGCAGCATTTCGCTGCCACCGGCCAGGATAAGTGAATCACCCAAAGGGCTGAGCAGTCCTTTCACCATGTTTGTGGAGCAACTGAATCCGCTGAGGATGGCTTCGGTGCAATAGCGATATTCACCGGGTGCAGTGCTGTGCGTATCTGAACTATCGGTGCTTTCAATGGCAGGCAGGATTGTTTCTCTTACGCGCAGAGAACCTTTGTGGATGTAGTCCATGATGCCTTCCAGAAAGTGCACGAAACCGCTGGCTCCAGCATCCACCACTCCGGCTTCAGCCAGTACCTTCAGTTTGGAAGGAGTCTCTTTCAATGACCGGTGGGCCGCGCTCAGGGATTCACTCAAGGCATGCAGAAAGTCTGTAGTTTGCTGGCTTTGCTGTACGAGGTTTTCTGCCCATTCGCGGATCACGGTGAGCATGGTACCCTCCACGGGGTTCATCAGCGATGAATACAAGTGACTGACTGCTTTCTGGGCACTTTCGGCAAAGTGCTTTACCGTGATGCTTCCCTTTTCCGGAAGCTCGAGGCTGAGGCCATGCAGATATTGGGCAAAGATGATTCCGGAATTGCCTCTGGCTCCGCTGAGGGCTGCTTCAGCTACAGAGTTGATGGTTTCTTTCAGGTTACGCGCGCCCCGGCTGCTTTCCATGATGGCTTTCATGGTGAGGGCAAGGTTGGAGCCGGTATCGGCATCAGCCACGGGAAAGACATTGATCTTGTTCAGGTAATCCTGGTGTTGCATCACTCGTTTTCCGCCGGCGATCAAGCCGCGCAAAAACCGCTTTCCATCGATGTAGGTGATCTTCTGCATTGCAATTACCAAACTTGCGGTATTTTCTTGATTTTCTCTGTATTATAGCCCACGACCTTGAGCCTGGAGATGATTCCTGCGTAATCATCATCCGATACAGATGGCGTGCGGCTCATGATCCACAACCATTTACGGTTGGGGACACCGATCACGGTGTAACGATAATCATCGGCAAGATCGATCACCAGATACTTAGCCCAGAAAGGCCAGAGAAATTGCACGCGCCATTCGGCATTGGTCTGCTTGTTATAGACTTTGGCGCGGGGTCGCATTACTCTCTTTTTTCCGGAAGGGCTGCCCTGATAAAAGGTGTAGGTAATCCCGATCGTGCCATCATCATTCAGGCTGTAAGTTTCGATCCCATTCACGGCATTCTCTTCGATGAAATTGGGCAGGATTCCGATCACGTACCAATCGCCCATAAAGCGCTCTAAATCTACGTGGGGGACTGTATTGTAATTTCTGCCGCATGCCGAAAGCAGAAGCGGGATCACTACAAAAAGCAGAAGGCGCGTCATTTGAGGGCGGCTTCGATGTCTTGGATCACGCTTTCATGAGTGGGTTTCACGCTTGGAGCATAGCGGTTGATGATGCTGCCGTCTTTGGAGATCAAAAACTTGCTGAAGTTCCAGCTGATCTTGCCGCTGTGTTGGGGATTGCTTTCCTTCTGTGTCAGATACTTATAGAGCGGATGGATGTCCTTGCCACGCACGCTGATCTTTTCGAACATGGGAAAGCTGACTCCATAGTTGAGCCGGCAAAAATCCGCAATTTCCTGGTTTGAACCGGGCTCCTGGTTCATAAAGTTATTAGCCGGAAAGCCCAAGATCACCAGGCCTTGATCGCCGTAGGTGGCGTAAAGCTCCTGGAGCTCGTCATACTGCTTGGTGAAGCCGCATTTGCTGGCGGTATTCACGATCATCAGAACTTTGCCTTTGTAGTTTTCCAATCTTATCGTTTCACCACTCATGGTGGTTACTTCTATGTCATATATGCTTTTAGCTTCCATTATGCTCATTACTCCTATCAGTAGTATTATTGTCGCGATTCGCGCAAACATCTTGTGGGATCTGTAAAACATCAAGAACTCCTTTAAGGGATAACTGACTTTAATTAAAAGTATAGTCAGGATTCTCGCGTGGCAAAGACCGGGTTTTGGGGTCTAGAGCCATTCCTGGGATGCCCGGTTGGCAATCGCCAAACTTTTTTTGCTTAAATATCTTGCTGTGGGGCAGATGTTTGCGCGAACGGGGCTTCGAGGCGAGAAAAATAATTCCGCATTTGTCCAGTTCTTGTCCAGCTAAGAGATTTTGAGAGCAAATCCGGATGCGACTCAAAATGAAAAAAACACTATGTGGAGGAACACATGAAAACCAAACTCAAATACGGAATCGCTACCTACAGCGGCACCATCGACGAAATCACCTTCGGCAGTTACAAGAACGATACGGTATGTATCGCCCGCAAGTATGTAAAACCCAGATTGACCGAGAACAATACCCTGATGGGAGACATCGCCAAGAACCTATCCAAGATCTATGCTGAGTGCAGCGAGGCCTACAAATCCGATCTGAGAACCTATGCGGACTTGTATGGCAAGCAGAAGACCGAGCGCGGCAAACTGGGCCCCAACGCGTACAGTATCTTTATCAAGATGATGTACGCTTTTGCAGAGGCCAATGAGGCTTCGATCACCCTGGATACCATTACCTTCAACGATATTCAGAGTTTGTTCTCTGAGATCACAAGTGTAGCTCAGGCTGTAGAGAGTGGGTATCTGCCCAATCTCACCGGAGCCGGGCTGTTGACCGCTACGATGTAAGCCCGGAGGATGAAATGAACGACAATATGAACCAAATGCTCGCCCGTGAACTCGCAACCAAGATCAACAAAATGGTGAACATCCCGCTCATCAGAGAAGAGGATGAGCAGATTATCTTCGAACTCATCGTGCTCATTCTGCTGGATTTCGTGCTCGGCGGAATGCTCTGGGACGAAATCTAAAACGCTAAACCGGTAATCCTTGGGAATAGCCAAGCCCCTGCCTGTGGGTGGGGGCTTTTCTTCTTGGAAGCGTTTTTTGCTTTACAGGAATGAAGGGGTATTCTGAACTGCCCCCAGTGCTTGATTACAATCAGCTGTGGTCAGCTTCTGATTAATGTTCCGGCACTTATTCTCTATAGACTTTAGGAGTTTTTCATGCTCAACAAACGTTTTGTCACAATCGCTCTGATGTTCCTGGCATTGGTATTTCTGAACGCGCAAACCAGCATCACTATCGGTGATGGCACCTCCGCAAATGCAAGCACCGGTACTCCCACCCCTTACGGTACTTATTACAAAAGCTTCCGTCAGCAATATCTCTATCGGGCACAGGAGCTGATCTCTGCCGGCGCAGCTCCGGGATTGATTAGCAGCATTGCCTTCAACGTGAGCAGTGTCAACAATTGCTCGCCCATGCCAAACTATCGGATTCGCCTGAAGCATACTGCGCAAACTGTTCTGACTGCTACCTTTGAAACCGGAGAATACACTCAGGTGTGGTTCAGTGATTCTTTTTTGCCGACTACCGGCTGGAACACGCACAATTTCAGCAGTGCATTTGTTTGGGATGGCAGCTCAAACATTTTGGTGGATATCGTGAGCGATCTCATCCCTGGAAACTATACGCAAAACGCGTCTGTTTACCATAGCGCGCCGGGATTCACCAGCTCCCTGCGTTATCAAAGCGATTACGATCAAGCCAGTGAAGCGACCACCGGCACTAGCTCGCAGAATCGCTCAAATACTCGCTTTATGATCACCGGTCAGGATATGGGCAGCCTCATAGGACGCGTCACCGAGAACGGTTTGCCTCTGCACAATGTGACAGTCAATATCCAGGATACCGCCTATTCAACAGTAACTAATGCCAATGGTGACTACGCGTTTCCCTTTGCTCCTCCCGGCACGCATACCGTAACAGCCTCCAAGCCGGGCTATACTCCGGTCAGTCATTCAGTTAGCATTGTGGCAGGGCAACAAACCATTCGGAACTTTGCGATGAGCGGGATACCTCAGATTGAGATTGAGCCTGCCCAATGGAGCTTTGGCGATGTGAATCTTGGCGGTTCAGCCCACAAAGTATTCACCATCAGCAATATCGGAGGCGGAGCTTTGAGCATCACCGGGATCAATATTGATGGCAGCGCTGCCATGAACCTGAGTAATGTGCCCACCCTTCCTGCTGTCCTCACCCACGAGCAGTCGCTCAGCTTTACAGTCAGCTTCAGTCCCACGCTATTAGGCGAATATAATGCCACGGTGAGCATCATTGACGATCATGGCCGGAGCAGTAATAGCCGAGTAACCCACACTATCGTTCTCAGCGGCAATGGAGTGAATGATATCACGATTGGCGATGGCGGCAGTACAGGGCGTTACCCGATGGATTTCTGGTACAAAAACTCGCTCTTTGAAACCATCTACAGCGCGGAGGAGATGAACAACTTCATCGGAATGATCACTGGCCTGAAGTTCTATAATCAGTTCAGCACTAATCTGCCAAATATGCCCGCCAAAGTGTGGCTGGGCAGCACTACACAGAGCGATCTGAGCAGCGGATGGATTCCTGCCACCGATATGACCCTGGTCTTTGATGGCACTCTTGATTTCCCTTCCGGTCAAAACGTGATCGCGATCAACTTTCCAGAACCGTTTATACATCTGGATGGCGGTAATATCGTGATGATGGTGCAGCGCCCGATGGATACTCAGTATTACAGCTCTTCAGACGTGTTCAGAACCCAAACTGTGGGGACAAATCGCACTCGTTTCATGTTCAGCGACAGCACGGAATATGATCCTGCCGCGCCAAGTGGTGGCACTCTGAGCGGAATCTTTCCCAAGACAACTTTTGCAGTGATTCCCGGAGGAGTGGGGCATATCACCGGCGTCGTAAGCGATCCCATTACCGGCCCTATAGCCGGGGTGGAAGTGAGCCTGAATCAGACCTCAAGTACTCAAACAAGCGGCGCGGACGGCAGTTTTGCTTTTCCCAATCTGCTGCCTGATACATATCAGCTCAGTTTTGCGAAGCATGGATACATCAGTCAAACGCAAGATGTGGAGCTGGAAGAGGATGAGACAGAGCTGCTGGATATCACGCTTCAGCCCATGGCCACAGTAGTAGTAAGCGGCACCTTGATTGCCAGCGATAACCTTCAGGGTATTCAGAGTGCGACGATCACGCTGAACGGCTATGAAGATTACAGCACTCAGAGCTTGAGCGATGGCAGCTTCAGCTTTCCCGCAGTATACGCTCACGAGAACTATCAGTATCATATCAGTCATCCCGGATACAGCAGTCTCAGTGGCGTGATCGAGCTGCAAAACCAGGCCTACAGTTTTGGCACCATGCAAATGAATGAACTGGCCTTCGCTCCTCACTCTATGGTGGCAGAACCAGCGGCAGGGCAGAACGCTGTTTACCTCAGCTGGCAAAGCCCCAATCCCGACGCTATCGGTTTAATCCAGAGTTTTGAGGATGCTGAGTTTCCACCCGCGGATTGGAGCCGTCTGATCACAAATAACGGAAGCGCGCTTGCGAATGGGGCATATCCCACCTGGCATCGCAATCAAGAGATCATCTCCGGTTCTACCATTGTTACGCCCACGGATGGCAGCTATCAGGCCGGACTGTGGTGGGATTACAGTCATCAGGATGAATGGCTGATCAGCGCGTCTTTCAATTGCCCTTCGGACGCAGTGCTCAGCTTTGACAGCAGAGTTTTTTTGGGTTCCTCGGCTGGGGATAGTTACAGCGTTAAGCTAAGCACGGATGATGGCCAGAGCTGGAGCAACCTGTGGGATGCCAGCCAGCAAAGCGGGGGCTGGAACCACTATGAGGTTCCCATAGTGATCGACCTTGCTGCCTATACCGGTCGTCAGCTCAGAATCGCTTTTCATGCCAATGACAATGAGTTAAATGAAGGCTTGTATTACGACTGGTTTATCGATAATGTGCGGGTTCTATCCTCAATCCGCAATGTTCAAAGGGGATTGGAAGGCTATGATATCTGGCGTTTCCCGTTTGCTCAATTGCAGAATCCTGAGGCCTGGACCCAAATCAACTCTCAAACTGTGGGAGGTAACAGCTTTACCGATAGCGGATGGGCGGCTTTGCCTCAGGGCGAATACGGTTGGGCTGTGAAAGCGCGCTACACAAACGCTGTGCTTTCCAGCGCTGCGATCTCAAATCCGCTTAGCAAGAGTGGTGGCATTCCCGCTGCTCCACAGAATCTGCAAATAACTGTGGTTGGTGAAGATGTATATCTGAACTGGGATCAGGTGCAAAGCGATACCGGCGGTAATCCCCTGGAGATCAACAGCTATGAAGTGCACGTCCTGAGCACTCCGGATGAAGAGCCTTCCGTGTTTAGTATCATTGACATCACTCCCGATACCTTTTACATCATTCCGGAAGTTACGCCCTATGTGGATCAGATCTTCTTCTGCGTCAAGGCTCGCGCTGAGGAAAGAGCAGGTCTGGCTCCGGAAAGGCGGGATTGGAGAGGAATCAGGACTCGGTTTGAGGCAAGGCAAAAGTAAGCGAATATCCCTCTAATAATAAGGAAAGCGCCCCACGGGGCGCTTTCCTTTTATGCTTGCTATCTATACTGATATCAATCAGCCACAGCTGTCACTTTGAAGAAGCGGTATTGGGTGGCTGGGGGAATGATGGCGCTATTGGTGCTCACCGTTCTCAGCAGAGTAGTTTCATCCGCTTCAAAGTCCGGTGTATCAGCCGCATAAACCTTGTAGGTGGATGCCGCGATGGGATTGCCCGCGATGTCCTCAGTCACAGCGTTCCAGCTTAGTAACAGGTCGTTCCCATGAGCAGTGATGCTGATATTCTGAGGAGCGGAGGGATAGCTTCCCAATACGAAGCTGAGCGGCTCGGAAAGCGGAGAGGCATTAGCTGAGAGATCCACAGCGCGGATGGCAATGGTATATAGCCCGTTAGATAGTCCGCCAATGCTGATGCTGTCCGTATTCATCTGTCCCAAAGCCGCGTCGTATGCCACGCTGTACATCGGGTCAGTCAAACTGACACTGCTTCCGGCAACGAGATAGATTTCATAATGGCTGAAGTAGGCATCATAAGAAGGGCTCCAGCTCAGACTCACGGTGCCATTCTCGGCTGTGATCAATTGCAGGTTGCTAACCAGGGTGGGTGGCGTTTGATCCGGGATCAGGCTGCTGATGGTGAGATCATCCACGATCCAGTGGTTTTCCACACCGCTGCTATTTGTGCTGCTAACGTAAGTCCAGCGCAGACGCACGGAAGGACGGTTGTCCAGAGTTGGCAGGATGTATTCTTTGTATCCGGTATAGGGGCTGGAGTAGCTATCGATTCCGGTCCAGCTGACATTGTTGAACGAGAACTGCAGCTGGCTCGTAGAGCTGCCCACCGGCATAAAGTCCATCCAGAAGCGAACTTTGGTATTCTGGTAACCGCTGAGATTGTAGCTTTGGGTAGTCAAGCGTTCATTGGCTGTGTGTCCGCTGGTGGCGGAGGTTTTGGCATAGAAATTGTCGCGATCTTCTGCCAGGATTTGCCAGGGATGGGTGGTGCTGCCCAAGTGTTGAGCTACCCATCCGGTAGGCATGGTAGGTCCGCTAAAGCTCTGGGTATGGCTCTGGGCTTGTTCCACCATGATCCCAAAGTATTGCTCTACCTGACGTCCCATGGGATCAATGGCAGATATCCCGATTTCGGTGATGCCATAGTAGTCCGAGTCGATGCTCAGTCTTAGACCGCTCTCAATCACGCTCGCGCTCACATGGGGATGTTCGATCAAGGCATAAGTGAGATAAGCAGTACTCTGGAAGTAGCTGGCAAGATCGCTCAAGAGTATCTCTTCACCCTGACGCAGGGTTCTATCCGGCAATTGGTCAGCCACGATGGGCGCGTCATACATCGAAGGATTGTTTGTGATATACAGGGCTTTGCCATCGCCCAATGATGCCGCGGCTGTGGGATAGGTGTTGTTGAAGGTATATTCCAAACCGCGAGTGCCGGTGTGATCCTCGATCCCGATGGTGCAGTAGTTTCCGTGATTGGCTCCCGATTGGGAGTTAACATTGTTGAAAGTATGATACTGAATCTTAATCGGGCCATCGCCAAGGCTGGTGTAATAGTAATTCTGATCATGGAGGATCACCTAGAAGGTCTCCGGAGAAGTACCGTTTTTACCGTTTAGCATGTTGTACCATTCCACGATGAAGCGGCGATTGCCGCGATCGAACCAATAGGATATGCTGCTACCGTTGTGGGTGGCCAGATCATCCCAAAACGCGGCGATCATGGGACTGGGACCCATGGCGCCGGGCAAGCGGAAATTGCGAAACTCACCATTCCCGGTCACCCCCAAAGCGATGAAGCCGTTTGAACAGACTGTGATTTGATCATAGAGACGACCATAAAACCTGAAGGCAAAGGGGAGATCAACCACTGCCAATGATTGCGCGCCCACCTGGTCGCCTTCATCACCGCTGTTGTAAACATCGCTGATGGGCAGGGCAGTGCCCAAACCGCCCATTTGTGGAGCGATCTCTATCCATTCATAGACCGGTGCTTCGGGATAGGCAGTATCCGTCCAGTCGTAGATCACGTAGCCATAGGAATCCGGGCCTAAGGGATCCTGCTGCGTTACAGTACCGATGGTGATTGAGAAGGGAATGTATTGCTCAAAGCCCTGCGCGTTGTAGAGCCTCAAGGTAACAGGCATGGTCATCCCCGGAAGCGTGGGAGCACGACTGAAGACCTCAAAGTGATTGGCTGTCGTAGTGACAGTGGTGTTGAGCGGCAAACTGCCGATAAACGCGCTATCATCAGTTACTTCCAGCAGGTCATTCTCGGAAATCAGCTGCGCGTAAACGTTTTGCAGAGCGGTAGCTCCGGTGTTCTTGACGCTCACACGCAGTGGGGCTGTTTCCGCAGGATCCAGCACGCCATTGGCTCCATCCAGCACAGTATAATCCATGAAGATTGCCCTTGCCGCTTCCACGGGAAGGTATTCTGAGACGTCATAAGTGCCACCCATGCCGTCACCTAAAAGAAGGTGCAGACGCAGCATGGTCTCATGGGGAGTATTTGCGGCCACTTGGATTACCAAGGGACTGGAGTTCATCGCAGTAGCTCCTCCAGCGATGGGAGGATAGCTGACGTTGCCCTGAATGATCTGCACCCAGGGGCTATCGGTATGTAAAACACCGCTAACTCGATTCAGCGATCCGCTGCCTGTATTGTGGAGACCGAAATACAGATCGACGGTCTCTCCGGCTGTGACAATGCTGTTGTTATTGCCACTGGCTGAATCGTCCACCACCATGCCATCCGGCACCAGAGTCGCGATGTTCACGATCCCGATATTGTGGATCAGGGGTTTGAAGTTATGCTTGGAAACCGTGATCACAGCATTTCCTGTGGACATTCCGGAGGGCAAAACCAGGATTACGTTGCCCTCTTCGTCAGTATAACCACGGGATAATATCTGCGAACCCAAAGATAGTACGACGGAGGCACCATCCACGGCTATTCCTTCGGCATCACTGATGGCCACATCCAATAGTGAAAGTCCCAGAGGGATATTGGCGTCGGTTTGGATCTGGAAACTATTTGGAATGCCCACAAACACTTCCATAGTGGGATCTCCCATCAGGTTGCACCAGTGGGTAAACTTCTCCACATTTGAGGGTGAAGACACGCCGAAGATTTCGTTCATATAGAGCTTGCCATGCAGCACCGCTTCGCCCATGGTGCGCATACCGTAGGTATAGATTCCGGCAAAGATTCCGCCATGCAGCACATTGTTAAATGTAGTGTGCGTGGAGGCAGTGGCCATTCCCACAGCTGTCACTGAGCCTTTGGGCGCAGCAGTGGTGCCATAACGGATTAGCTGCTCAGTTTCTGCTGTGCCTCCGGAGTAGTTACCGGTGGCGCAGGTGATGATCACGGCATGCGGGAGTTTGTAGCCATTGAATAAAGCAGATTCACTGGGTGGAGAGAAGTCGATGTAGCCACGGAAGCTATAAAAGCCGATGCCTTGGTTGAAGGCGGCATTGATCGTGGGCACAAAGCTGCTGAAATCCGGGCCATAGCCTTCGGTAAAAGTGTAGTCTGAGTTCACTTCAATGGCCATTTCTTTGATGTATTTGCTGATGTACATCGTGGAGATGCCGGAGGGTTGATTGTCTCCGATCAGCAGCATATGATTCAGCCATTCCGCGTTTTGCAGATTGATGTCGCGTTCATAGAGAAAGATCTTATTGAGCAACACCAAAAACTGAGCGGTGCTTTCCACCGAGATGCGTCCGATAAAGACGTCGCCCAGGATATCGCCGGTATTCATGAAGGTATAAGGGTAGTCCGTAGCTCCGGAATTGTTGGTAAAAGCGGGGATCGTGAAGCTGCCGGAAGTATCACCGATCAGGATCACGTAGTCCGGGCGGGTGGCAAGGTTGTTGTAGCGGTTGCGGATATATGTCTGAATGCTGGATGTGCTGGTTCCGGTTACAGCCGTAGTGGCCACGTCCACATCCGCGCCTTTTTGGCGTTTCCACAATACATAAGAGTCCAAAGCGGTCAGAAAGGTGTTATCACTGGTCTGGCCGTGGATTACCAAATAACGGGGAGGGGTATTTGCCACTACAATATCCCGGTAATCCGCGAAGTTCAATATCGTAGATTCATAGGTCTTGGCAAAAGCCGAACTGAGGATTTGCGGTTCGGCGATGAGTTCGTTATCAGATGGCTCATTGGTGAAGCTCACGCGGATGTCCATGCTCTCACGCACCTTGAGTTCCCGGCTAGTCGCGTCATAGACAAATGGGCTCACCGAGATGGTGACAATCCGCATGTCACGCAGGATCATGGGGTTGCTGAAGACGATATCCTGCTCAGGATAGCTTTGACTGCTTGTATAGAAACTCACATTCTTACTGAAAGCACGACTGCTCTCCGGCAGCGAGGCATCTTGTGTAGGGAAAGCGGTGATATCGCTTAGCACGTGCTGAGTGGCGGAGAGCACTTCCAGATTGATCCCGCCGGTGGCGGGGATGGCGATATTGGTGGTAAAAATCGGAAGTTCGGGCAGGCCGACTTCCTGCAAGCTATGCGCGCCTCTTACGACAACTTTTTGATAGTTTTCGTTTTCGATCATCAGCTGCTGTACTTCATAGTCTGGCAGCGTGAAACCGAGGCTGATGCCGGAGGCATCTTTCTGCATAATCGAAAAAGCTTGGTGGGCAGGGGCAAAATCAAGATCCAAGGCGGCTAACTGCAGGCAGCACAGGCCAAAGACGATGGTGAGGATTCTTTTCATGGGCTACCCTTATATTGTGTTGTATTGAAATGTCTAAATCTGCTTGGTTCCTCTTGCAAGAATGGTTCCAATGCAGGGAATAGCTGCGGGAAGCTTGCCTCTACCCGGAAGTCATGTTTACTTTTGCTTGATCTCATGATCCTCTCCTATCATGAGGAGAATATGAGGTAAACCATAGCTAAACCGGAGCTATAGGCAGAAGGGGTATCCCGGAGCGCGCCTTGGGAAGAAACGACTTCCAATCTTTGCATCCGGCAGTTCAGTACTGATAAAACTAAGCTTGGTCGATCTCAACCACCGGAAACCAGTTCTTGGTGCTGTTGGCTATCTTCACCAATGTGAGCATCACCGGCACTTCCACCAGGACGCCAACCACGGTAGCCATTGCGACAGGGGAGCTTGTGCCAAATAGCGATATCGCCACAGCGACGGAGAGCTCAAAGAAGTTTGACGCGCCGATCATCCCTGCCGGTGCGGCCACGCAATGTGCCAGACGAATCTTGCGGCTGATCAAATAGGCGATGAAGAAGATCAGGAAAGTCTGGATCGTTAGTGGAATGGCGATCAAGAGGATGTGCAGCGGGTTCTCCAGGATCACTTTCCCTTGGAAGGCAAAGATGATGATCAGGGTGAGCAGCAAGCCGCTTATAGTCACGTTATTGAACTTAGGGATGAAGCGCTTGAGGAAATATTCTTCACCTCTATGTTTGATCACGCTGCTGCGGGTGAGGGCTCCACCGATCAGAGGGATCACCACAAAGAGACCCACGGAAAGCAACAAAGTATCCCTAGGCACTGATATGCCGCCGATGCCCAGCAGCAAAGCGACGATCGGTGTGAACGCTACCAGAATAATCAGATCATTGGTGGCCACCTGCACCACAGTGTAGGCCGGGTTTCCCCTTGTTAAGTGACTCCAGACGAAGACCATAGCCGTGCAAGGGGCTGCTCCCAACAGGATTGCTCCCGCGAGATAGTCTCTGGCCAAATCTGCAGGGATCAAGGCTTTGAACGCCACAAAGAAGAAGAACCAGGCAATGGCATACATGCTGAAGGGCTTGATCAGCCAGTTTGTTGCCCAGGTTACATACAGCCCTTTGGGGTTCTTACCCACGTCTTTGATGCTGGCAAAATCCACCTTCATCATCATCGGATAGATCATCAGCCAGATCAGGATCGCAATCGGGATGGAGACCCTGGCATATTCGAAGCGCCCCAGAAACTCTGGAATAACTGGTGAGTATTTACCGATCAGAATGCCGATTGCCATGCAGAGGATCACCCACAAGGTGAGATACTTCTCAAAGAAGCTGATGCCGGCCGGTTCCTTGCTGCTCATCGCGTAAACCTCTATAGTTTATTCAGATATGTGATGATCTTGTCCATGATCTCTTCTTTGGTTTTATAGAAGAAATCAATGGCGTTTTCATGGTCTGTGAACGGAGCCGGATCTTCGATGCCAATGTGGATTTGCGGGATGGGATTGAAAAAGACGGGGCAGCTTTCCTTGGCGTGGTCGCAAACGGTGATCACCAGATCCAGATCATCGCGCTCCAGAAATTCAGATACGTTCTTGGAGCGGAAGCCGGAGCTATCTATGCCCATTTCTTGCAAGACCTTGATGGCAAGGGGATTGACTGTGGAATGCGCAACCCCTGCGGAATACGCCATGTAGCGGTCGCCAAGATAGTGATTGATCATAGCCTCAGCCATGATGCTGCGGCAGGAATTGCCGGTGCAGAGGATCAGTACCTTTTTCATTCGTTACTCCAATGTTGCCAGATACTTATCCAGCATTGCTTTGAGTTCGGCTTTGGGGTAGAAGCCTTCGTGACGGAAAAACTCCCGTCCATCCGCGTCCAGGAACACCTGCGTGGGCATGACCCTTATCCCATATTTCTGTCCGATTGTCCGGTCTTTGTAAAGATCATGGAAGATTACTTCCACCACGCCGGGATACTCTTCGGCTATCTCTTTCATGATCGGTTGCATCATCTTGCATGGGATACAGCTTTCGGCGCCTATCTCCAGGAATGTCACTTTATAGCCTTTTTTCTCAGCCTGAGCTTGCTCTTGCTGTGAAACATCCTGCTTGTTTACAGGCTTATCCTGTTTTTGCTCAGGCTTTGGATGAGGCTTCGAGTTTGCTTCTTTGATAGTTAGTTCAGGGTCTTCAGTAGTTGAGCTTGCTGTTTCTGTATCTGAAACAACGGCGTTTTCATCATTATAAACGGGCTTGGCAGCCGGTTCCGCTTTCGCGCCACAAGCGCAGAGCAGCAGGAGGAGGATGATACCGATGAATAGTCTGTACATATTTATACTCCTATCTTGTCAATTTGCTTGATCAGGTCTTTCAGTAGTTCAGGATCGGTTTCAAAGATACCTTCTTTTTTGATCCCCATTTCGGTGATCACCACATGATCATAATTTGTGATGCCTTTGTGATCAAACATAGCTTTGAGGCAGCCTACCGGGCAGCCATCAAGCAGAAGATTTACCTTGTTTTCGGCTTTGGCTCCGGTGGTGAAACCACAGATATCTGCGCCCACTCCCGCAGAGCAGCTCATGGCATGAGTTCCTTGTTGATGCAAGGCGATCGCCAGTTCATAGGAATACTTGCCCACATTGCTGGCTCCGGCACAAGCATAGACAGCTTTGGATGCGTTATTGGAAACGCATGATCCGGTGCAACTGCAGTTTGCCATTATCATCTCCTCACTTGATCAGGGCTTTGATATCGGAAGCGGAGAGTAGCTTACCGCTGGCCACTACTCTTTCATCGATCACCAAAGCGGGAGTCATCATAACCCCATAATCCATGATCTTGTCGAGGTCGGTCACTTTTTCGATGGTGGCTTCCACTCCCATCTCACTGATGGCAGCTTTAGCATTTTCTTCCAGTTTCTTGCACTTGGGGCAGCCTGTGCCTAAAACCTTAATAATCATTTGATTCTCCTTTTTGTATGTTCTTAGCCAAATATCAGATACAGTCCGGCCAGTAGCACCAGCGCGGCACAGATGTATCTGAGCACTTTTGTTCCTTTTGATTTACTTGTCCAGTTCAGATAACCTTGCACCTTGCCGGCAAAGGCCCCGGCGAGGATGATTACCAGACAGTGTCCGATGATATATGCCAAAAGCAAGCCCAAGGCATAGATAAACTTTGATCCTGCGGAAGTAAATACGATGCCCAGGATCGGGGCCATAAAGGCGAACGAGCATGGCCCCAAGGCAATTCCCATCAGGAATCCCAGGCTCAATGCGGCCCAGGCACCCCTGCCTTTAGCGGAGAAATTGCCGGTCAGATTGGGCATTTTGAAGATTTCCGCGAGGAAGAAAGCTACGATGATGAAGACCACGCCCATGGCCGGCTCCACCCATTTGCCCATATCACCCATCAGGCGTCCCATCAGGCTGGTGATCAGGCCGATCAAAGCCATCATGGCCAGGATGCCCAGTGTAAAACAGGTGGAGAGCCAAAACGCTCTTTTCGTGCTCAAATCCTTTTGTCCACCCAAAAAGCCGATGATCAGCGGAATACTGGCCAGGTGACAGGGGCTGAGCAGGATGCTGAGGATTCCCCAGGCAAAGGCTGAAGAAAGAGCGAGCGCTGGACTGGCGTAAAGCGCCGCGCTCAACTGGTTGAATATCTGCATTATCATCCGAAAAATGCTCCAAAAGCGAATCCGGTGATGGTGGACATAATCACTACCAAAAAGATGAAGGCAGCGGTCTTTTTGAAGCCTAAAACGGTATTGATCACCAACATGCTGGGCAGGGACAAGGCCGGTCCGGAGAGCAGCAAAGCCAGGGCCGGGCCTTTGCCCATGCCACTGCCCAAAAGCCCTTGCAGGATCGGCACTTCGGTGAGCGTGGCAAAATACATGAAAGCTCCGGAGATGGAGGCAAAGAAGTTTGCCAATAGCGAGTTTCCACCCACGGCTACTTCGATCCATCGGGAAGGCATCCAGGCTTCAAAACCAGGACGACCCAAAAGCGCGCCGGCGATCATCACCCCCAAAAACAGCAAAGGGATGATCAGCTTGGCAAAATCCCAGGTGGAGCCCAGCCAATCCTTCAGTTCGCCCTTTTCGGTAGCCAGGAACAAGCTGAAGAGCAGGATTGCCGTCACAAAGGGAATCAGAGCTTGCATGGGGAAGGCCAGCCCGGCAATCACGACCGCAAGCGTGGTGACAAATACTTTCCACATATTGAAGCCGTAGAAGAGATTGAGCGTAAGCCCCAAGAGGAAAGCCAATACCGCGGAGACAATCCACTTGAATGAGTATGCCCACAGCACAAAGCCTGAAGCCGTCGCGGCATTGGGTTTTGCCCAATTGAGGAAGATCAAGATCAGGATCATCAGCGCAAAGTAAACAAGAGTCTGCCATAGTGGACGAACTTCTTCTGCTCCCTCAAAACCAGCCGCTTGCTTTTGCCGCTCATCCTCCTCCTTGCGGAATAGGATATGCATGATCAAACCGATGATCACACTGAAGAGTACCGCCCCCAAGGCTCTGGCAATACCGATCTGCAGGCCCAGAATGCGGGCAGTCATCACGATGGCCAGGACGTTGATGGCAGGCCCCGAATAGAGGAAAGCGATCGCTGGACCAAGACCGGCGCCGCGTTTGTAGATCCCACTGAATAGCGGCAATATCGTACAAGAACAAACCGCCAGGATAGCTCCTGAGACCGACGCCACCAGATATGCCACGGTCTTCTTTGCCGCTGGCCCCAGGTATTTGATCACACTGGCCTTGCTGATGAAGATGCTTACCGCGCCTGCAATGAACAAAGCGGGTATCAGGCATAATAAAACGTGCAATCGCGCATATTCCTGCAGCATGTAAAAAGCTTCCAGGATACCCCCCTGAAAACGCGAGGAGGTAAAGGGGATAAAGTATGCAGCCAGGAACACAGCCAGCATGATTCCCAGGATCTTTAGTTCTTTCAGATTTGCTTTCATTTCCGCTTCCCGCTATCGGTGATATTCATCACGCAAGTGTACATGTCCAGCACGCAGGGGCAGAGCAACCGGTAGATCATTTGATTGTTATTCTTTGTTGCAGCGATGATGCCCGCGTGTTTCAGGATGGCAAGATGCCTTGATACGGTAGAGATATCGGACCCCACCATGTCCGTTAGTTCACTCACGTTTCGCTCTCTTTTATTCAATTCATCCACAATGAAAAGCCTGGTGGGATGTGCCAGCGCTTTCATCACGCTAGCCATATAAGTGTATCTTTCATTATCAGACATGCTTAGTTCCTGCTTCTTTCTTTATTTGGTCATTCAGCCAAATAGCCACAATCCGTCAAGAACTATCTGTGTCACTTAATGGACTACGCTTCACCAATGTCCAAAGCAGGCATTCCCTTAAAATAACGGGGAATGCCTGCTTCTTCATAAATAATCTACCTTGCTGCGACGGGCTGAAGACTTGCGTAGGAGGCGTAGCCGACTTCAGCATGGCTCCAGCCCGTGGCGCGTTGCCTCAAATGCTATGGGCTTTTCCAGGATTTCCTTGATCCGATCCATTGGTTCAGATAGATATAGCTTTCCGCCTGATATAGGCATTTCTGACTCTTTCCCTTTTATGCACCAAGTGTAAAGTGACGAAGAAGTGACGCCGGGATGTCAAAACGTGACACCCCTTTGACAATTCCCAGGATGAACCCCCAAAAATGGGAATAATGTTCCTGCAGTGTCGCCCTCCGGGCTTCTTGAGACTTTATGGGCGTCTTCAATACCTGCATAAGTTTGATAGTTCAGTATAAACGAAGGCCTAGCATCGAAGCAAGATGTGATCAATGGCAATTGAAGATAAGACTCGATTCATCAGAGACTGTTCACCGAGACCTGATCTGTTTCCAGTAAGTTATCACATTCAATTGGTGAAAAAGTGGGCGAAATAGACATTGATCTGCTCCAAGCGCGGAATTGACAAGAAGGCCGGCATGCCATCCAA
>Ga0334884_1002891_pt1 | contig 20700 bp, 19 predicted proteins | sample GraSluR1_MG_7_FD_207215 | JGI IMG/M metagenome (GOLD analysis project Ga0334884, IMG submission 207215) | Sludge microbial communities from methane-producing bioreactor in Wageningen University, Netherlands - Granular Sludge_12_05 R1 | ecosystem: Engineered > Bioreactor > Anaerobic >...
TTTATAACAAGGAGGTAGAAGTTATATGGATAAAGAAATGTGTATGAAAATTATTGCAGATGCAGCATTGATAGCTGTAATCAGAGCCAGAAATAAAGAGCAGGCTTTGAATATAACCAAGGCCGTATATATAGGGGGCGTAAATGCCATAGAGGTAACCATGACTGTTCCCGGTGCTTTGGAAGTAATAGAACATCTTGTTAAAAATAAAGAGGATGATACGCTTATCGGGGCCGGTACTGTTCTGGATAGCGAAACAGCAAGACATGCAATCCTTGCCGGGGCTGATTTTGTTGTCAGTCCCTGCTTAAACGTTGAAGTTGTTAGAACTTGCAATCGATATCGTATATTAACCATGCCTGGAGCCATGACTATCACAGAGATTGTAAATGGTATGGAAGCGGGAGCTGATGTAATAAAGGTTTTTCCAGGTAATGTATTGGGTCCCGGATTTATAAAAGCGGTTAAAGGACCATTGCCACATGCCAAGCTGGTTCCCACGGGAGGGGTTAGTCTGGACAATGTTATTGAGTGGATAAAAAATGGTTCACTGGCAGTGGGTGTCGGGTCGGAATTAACCAGGGGCGCAGATGAAAATAATTTTAAACTGGTATCCTCCACGGCAAGGAGCTTTGTTGAAAAAATTACTAAAGCCAGGCAGGATAACAAAAATGGAGGATGAGAAAATGAAAAATCGAGTTGTGACTTTTGGAGAAATAATGCTTAGACTTTCACCACCTGATTATTTACGCCTGATTCAGACGGAAACCCTGGAGGCTACATACGGAGGTGGCGAAGCCAATGTTGCTGTATCACTTGCCAACTATGGCCTTCATAGCGTTTTTATCACCCGGCTTCCCGATAATCTTCTGGGCAAGTCAGCTTTAAACCATCTGCGCCGCTTTGGAGTGGATACAACTAATATTCTCTTTGGAGGCAATCGTCTGGGCATTTATTTTGCTGAGAAAGGTGCGTCCCAAAGACCGTCGGTTGTGGTCTACGATAGGGAGGGCTCAGCTATTTCAGAGGTAGGAGAGGGGATGGTCCCGTGGGCGAAAATATTCCAGGAAAGTCAATGGTTTCATTTTACCGGTATTACTCCCGCTCTTGGGCAAGGGGCTGCAAAAGCAACTCTTGAGGCTGTGCGGCAGGCTAAGGCAATGGGGCTCACCGTGAGCTGTGACCTTAATTACCGTAAAAAATTATGGACACCTGAGCAGGCTTCCGAGGTTATGTCGGAGCTTATGGAATATGTTGATATAGTAGTAGGAAATGAGGAGGATGCCGAAAAAGTATTTGGTATTAAAGCTGCTGGCAGTGATGTTACTTCAGCAAAAATTGATGATGCCGGTTATCATGGCGTTATGCGGGAGTTGAAGGAACGTTTTAGTTTGAAAGCTGTAGCGATCACTTTAAGAGTGAGTTATTCTGCTAGTGAAAACGGTTGGTCGGCTCTTCTCTGTGATGGCGAAGAGTTTTATAAGTCTAAAGAATACAGGATTACTATTGTTGATAGAATCGGAGGTGGTGATTCTTTCTGCGGTGGATTGATTTACTCTATGATCCGGAAGAAGCCTCATCAGGAAGCCCTTGATTTCGCAGTAGCAGCTTCATGTATGAAACAAACTATCCCCGGAGATTTTAATCATGTAACCGTAAGTGAAGTGGAGCAGCTGGCAAAAGGAGATGCTTCAGGGAGGGTCCAGAGATAGATTTTAATTCATTTATATAACCAGCCTAAGCGGATTGAGAATTACCGGTTGATTAGAGCTGCATGTCGATATCTTGTCAGTGATTATTACCAGTATATCTACTTGTAAAGTATTAAGGCAATGAACTCCAACGGTTCGGAGCCAATATTTTTTATACCATGTCCTTCTCCAGCCGGAGTAAAAGTAACATCACCTGTGCTAACTTTTACGAGTGTTCCGTTATCATTAAATTCGCCTGTGCCACTATAGATGTAGTATGTTTCTGATTCATCTTGGTGCACATGATAGCCAATTGAGCAGCCAGGTTGAAGAGTTGAATGAGCAAAAACACGTCCTTTTCCGTACATTTCATCGTGACCGTTAAGCAGGTCTCTGACAGTCACTCCTCCTTCTCCCTGAAAAGGTTTAGGCCTGTATTCAATATTTATTTCTTTGTTTTTCCTTATCACCGATGAGTCCTCCTGTCTTATATTTTCTACTAATGTTAAAGCTAATTATAAAAATTGTCAATAAAATAAAATCGATTGCAAGTTATAGCTTGACAGTAGCCTGTATTAAAATATACTTAAATATGGAGTGGTTGGTTTGTGCATACCTGCAATATAAAAGCCAAATTATTCTTATTCGCTGGTTCAGTATACAAGGCTCACGGTGTATTAACGGGAGAAGCTGTTAGTACTTTTAATATGGAGGAACAGAATGAACATTTACGATATCGCAAAAAAAGCAGAAGTATCCGCCAGTACTGTATCACGAGTAATTAATAATAAACCAGGTGTTCGTCTGAAAACAAGAAAGAAAGTTAAACAACTGCTAGCAGAGTATAATTATACTCCTAATGAAACTGCAAGAGGCCTGGTAAATAAAGCATCTAAGATTATTGGCATCCTTGTGGATGATATTCGTACTGCCCATCATACTGATGGAGCGTATATTATTGAAAGGGAGCTGGTGAAGCTTGGCTATTGCTGTATTATATTCAATACAGGCACAGATAATACTTCCAAGGCTGAGTATATTAAAATCCTCCAACGCAGAAGGGTTGAAGGCACAGTGCTTATAGGCTCGTCGTTTCAATCAAAAACGGTAGAAGAGGCTATTCAAAAACACTTGAATGATTCACCTATTGTTATGGCTAATGGTTATATCGACCTGCCAAATGTCTATGGTGTGCTGGCAGAGGAGAAAGACGGGGTATCCAACTGTGTTCAGCTTTTGCATGAAAAAGGTTATAAGCGTCCTGCATTTGTGATTGATGCATATACACCAAGCAACAAATTGAAGAAGCAGGGTTTTGAAGAGGCGGTTCTAAAGCTTGGACTTGATGCTGAGCCCCTGGTATATAAAACAGAAAGAACTCTTCAGGGAGCTTATGATATTACGAAAAAAATAATGGATGAACACCCTGATGTTGACGGGATTGTTTATGCAATTGATCTTTTGGCTGCTGCCGGTATTCGTTCGCTGATTGATATGGGAGTTTCTATTCCAGGGCAGGTGGGAGTTATCGGAGTGGATAACTCAATATACGCGGAAATATGCAATCCAAAACTTACGTCGCTTGACAACAAGCTTCTTAACCTGAGCACTACAGCAGCTCATAACTTGATTAGAGCTTTGAATGGTGAGCAACCAAATAAAAAAGTGCTTATATATTCTTCTATTGTAGAAAGAGAGACAACATAAATGCAAAATGTTTAGTTCTATTTATTTGAGAATAAAACAGATGCAATCGATTCCTTTAAATAGTGTTTTTTTGCAATTATATTTAAGGATTTATTAACATTTATGTTTTCTATCACTTTGCTACTGCGTTAGCTAATGATTAAAAGTGCAGAAAAATCCTCTTGTGATATAAGTAAAATCATTCTTCTACGCTTATTTTAAAGCCTTGTAACGACATTCAGCAGACTTCAAATTAAAATTTCAAATTAATCTAAATACTATTGTTTGTATTAATTTCATGTGCTATACTATAACTGCAATCGATGCCAAAATTGTTCCCAGTATCTAAACTGCATTAATGTTGGGAGGTATGGTCTATCAATATAGCAATTCTTGGAGCCGGAGCAATGGGATCACTCTTTGGGGGATATTTATCCCAGCATAATAATGTCTGGCTAATTGATGTTAACGAAGAAAAAATCTCCAGAATAAATCGTGAAGGAGTAACTATTAATGAGCTGGATGGGAAGCATAAAACATTCTATCCCACAGCAGTTAAGAGCGGCACTGCTTTGGAGGACATCGATTTAATAATTATATTTGTCAAATCAATGTTTTCCGCAAAAGCCCTTTCAGACAATAAATTGTTAATTGGCAGCAATACATATGTAATGTCCCTGCAAAACGGTATCGGACACGAAGATACACTTTTAGGTTTTGTCCCGAGAGAGCGTATTATTATAGGCGCCACCCAGCATAACAGTTCTATAACTGAAGAAAAGCATATTCACCATGGCGGTGGAGGAAAAACAAATATTGGGTTGTTGAATGGTAACAGCGAAAGTCTGCAGTCGGTTGCAGACTCTTTTATTATATGTGGAATTGATACTATTATATCGGACAATGTGAAAAAAATCATATGGAATAAACTTTTTTTAAATGTCTCAGCAAGTGTGCTAACGGCTGTTTTACAGGTGAAGCTTGGGTTTATGCTTGACAATCAGTTTGCCGGTCGTTTAATGAAGCGACTTATTTTTGAGGCAGTAGGTGTTGCAAATGCCGATGGTATGAATTTTGATCCAGATAATGTTTATACAAGTGTGAAAGAAATTCTTGAGAACGTCAGAGAAGGTTATACTTCAATTTACGCAGACATACAGAATGGTATCTCTACTGAAGTTGATACAATCAACGGTTCCATAGTAAGGATTGCAAAACAGTATGGCATTTCGGTTCCGAATCATGAGTTTATCGTGGACCTGGTCCATGCCTGGGAAGGCAAGAAGAAGCAGGAATTAATGCTGTAAATTCAGTATGGAGGGAACTTATGACTGTATACAATATGGGTAAGTTAAGAGTGGTTGATCTTACGAAATTTATAGACCCCGAAACAGAAACAAGACGTTGTAGTTTGGAACGTTTCAATACTGGTGGGCCTATACCTGATTTTCACACGGACATGGATATTACCAGCCACCTGGGAACTCATGTAGAATGCCCATACCATCATGAAGATGACTGGCCGGATGTTTCTGAACTTCCTATAACACATTTTTTTGGACGTGCAGTTTATCTTAGCTTTGATAATTTGAAACCTAATTCATATATTTCACCTGAAGCATTGGAACAAAAAAGTGCAGATATGCTTAAAAGGGATGACATAGTTATCCTTGATTCTCCTTTTAAACTGGATCCCTTTACAAGTAAAACTAATACTGATGAAGATAAAAGACTTTTAATAAACAAAGATACGGCTTTGTGGTTAAGAGATAAAAAAGTTAAGTGTGTAGGATTTGGCGATGGCGTATCTATTGAGAACAGAAATGAAGATGTTTGTCCTTTTCATGATGTTTTGCTGGCAGAAAATATTTTATTTATCGAGGTATTGAAAAATTTGGAGTTGTTGAGTAATGATGTATTTTTCATGTCTTATTCACCCTTATATATAAAGGGGCTCGACTCTTCTCCTGTTAGAGCTTATGCCATTGAAGGCCTGGCAGAATTTTCATAAGGCTATGTTCCACTGTGGTTATATATAGGTAAGTGGTGCGTTTATTAATAAGCAGAAAAGAAGAAAGGGAGTGAGTATGTTTAAAGGAAATAGAGTTACCTTAAAAAGTTTAGTTTCTGAGAAGCAGGTTTTTGCTCCGTGTATCTGGGATTGCCGGACTGCACGGGTTGCTGAACTTGCAGGTTTTGAGGCTGCTTTGCTATCAGGTGGACAACTTGCTGAAAGTGTATGTGGTGTACCGGATATCGGTCTTATAACAGCAGACGATTTGGTTCAATCTACAGAGCGTATTTGTGAGTATTCACCTTTGCCGATCATCATTGATGCTGATGATGGTTTTGGTGAAACTCCCCTGGCTTCATACCGTTTGACATATCGTCTTGCAAGGGCGGGTGCGATGGCCCTTACCCTTGACGATACAACCGGATATAGGGGGTGGAACCGCTGGGGAAGTCAGATGGTTGCCGGATATAGTGACGGCGAGATTAATCATCCGGTCATTCCAAAGAAAAACTGGTTGCAAAAAATCAAGGCTTCTTTGGAAGCATGTGAGGGGACCGACTGTCTGCTAATTGCCCGTACGGAGTGTAAACTTAAGCACGGTCTTGATGAAGCTATCGAACGTTGTATAAGGGCCCGTGAGTTGGGTGCAGAAATGACTCTTATAATCGGGTTGAAAACGCTTGAAGAAGCTGAGAAAGTAGCTAAATATGATATAGGTTGGAAGATGTGGCCTGATGTTATGTCTAAAAATGGAGAGCCTGATGTATGGTTACATGATATTGAACCACTAGGGTTTAACCTTGTGACTATGCATTATCTTGAGAAGGGCTCAATGTATGGCATGCTAAAATATAGCAAACATGTGGTAAAAGACCGTACAACAGTTTATCCCGACGAGCACGATATGGAGTTGACTCCTGAGGAAAGAGAAATGGCTATGGATATGAATCTTGACTGGTGGCTCGATTTGGAAAAGAAATTTGAGGATGTTTAGTTTGCAGAAACAAATCATTCTATCATAATTTCAGGAATCGGCTGATACAATCCAGAAATCTATTTAAAATAGTATCTTAAATAGATTAATAAAAAATGTTTGGGGGTATTGTTCGTGAAAAAAACACTGGTTTTACTATGTTTAGTAGTCATGTTATTTGCATTTGTTACCGGTTGTGGAAGTGATACATCGGAAAGTATAGATACCTCAGAGGATGAGAATGGTGTTGTTGATGAACCGGTTGAGGGTGGTATCATAGTAGTTGGTGAAAAAGTACATCCTACCACACATTTATGGCATCAGGTTCGTGCTGTTTGGGAGATAGCTTATTCCTCTTTAACTCAGGAAACGTTGATGAGATATAATGATAGTGGTGTTCCAGAGCCATTCCTGCTTGAGTCTCTTGAGCCAAACAGGGAAGAAAACACCTGGACTCTGAAAGTTAGAGAGGGTATTAAGTTCTCAGATGGAAGTGATTTAAATGCGGAAGTTGTTGCATGGAATATTAATATTTACAGGGAAAAAGGAATCTTTGCTGAGTCTTTTTTCGCTCCGGTGGATTATGCTGAAGCCGTTGATGATTACACCGTAATTGTCAATATGAGCTCATGGGACAGTCTTTTCCCATATACGCTTGCCCGATCCTGCCTAATCGCATCTAAAGAAGCATTTGATACCTATGGAGAAGAATACCTGGGAAGCAATCCAATTGGAACTGGGCCATTTGTACTCGATGTGGAAGAGCATGATGTAAGACTGGTTTATAGCAGTAACCCATATTACTGGCGGGGAGTGCCAAAAGTCGACGGAGTCGAAGTCGTAATATATGAGAACGAACTGGTTATGCAAGCGGCTATGGAGGCGGGAGAACTTCATGCAATGAATACAACGAATTACGACTTGGTTAACAATATGGCTAACAGCCAAACAGGTTTCACTATTTACAGTTCTGCCGTACCCTCTTCTGCATATACACTTTGTTTTAACATGTCAGATCCTAATGATCCTTTTAGTAATATACTCGTTCGTCAGGCAGCATCATACGCTGTAGACAGGGATGCTATTGTTGATGCATTGATGTATGGATACGGGAGTGTTTCCAACCAGTGGGGAACTGAAGATTCCGAGTTTTACAACCCTCAGGTTGAAGGACAACCTTACAATCTTGAAAAGGCACTGGAACTAATGGCCGAAGCAGGGTACGCTGATGGATTTAGTACTACTCTGACTTATCCCAGCCATGCTATAAGTGCAGATTATCCACAGGCTATTGCTGAGATGTTAGCAGCTATTGGGATTAATGTAACTTTAAGGCCTGCTGAAGGTGCAGGGTTTGTTAACTTCATTGGTGGATGGGAAGAAGGTATGCTGTTACATCCGATGGGTATGGAAAATGGCGCAGCTTCCCAGCTGGCATCTACTTTTGTGCAGGGATTAGGTTTTGCATTAGGAGTCGAAAGCTTTATACACCCTGATGATCTGGATCAAATGATCAGAGAGGCAACTGTTGCTCCCGAAGATGAAGTGGCTGGAATTTTCAGGGAGGTACAGAAGGTTGTTTTTGATGACTACGTCTTTATGAAAACAATCGCTGTAGTTCATTCTACAGGTATAACAAGGCCTGAGGTGCAAGAGCATGATTATTGCAAAGTTCAGGATCGGATGCATTCCTTCTATAAAGCATGGTTTAAAGAATAGTTAATAGTCTTTCTTAATGCGGCAAGCGTGTAAAAATCGCGTTATCAGGCCGGTGTTCTGTATTATAATATAAAGAACACCGGCTTTCTAAAATATCTATAATTAAATTGTTTTCATACAAACGTAAGGCGGTATGTAAATGGGCACTTACATCTTAAAAAGGATACTTATATCTATCCTGATAGTTTTTATTGTTTCTGTTTTTGCTAAATCTCTCATGCATCTTTTACCTGGTGATCCAGCCAGAATGGCTATGGGTTATGAAGCGAAAGAAGAGGATGTTCAAAAATTCCGCGAAAGTATGAATTTAGATAAGCCGATTCCAGAACAATATATTATTTGGGTCAGTGGTCTGATTAGGGGAGATATGGGAACATCAGTACTATACAACAGACCAATTCAGGATGTATTAGCAGAAAGATTGCCCAGATCCATAGCTATAGGTCTTCCTGCGTTACTGTTATCTGCTCCACTGGCTATCCTTTTCGGTATTATCTGTGCAATAAAACGGGGTAAACTTGCTGATCAGGTAATAACCTTTTTTATGACGCTTGGCTTGGGAACACCAGTGTTTTGGCTTGGTATTTTCAGTATATATATTTTTGCTATTTGGTTAGGTATTTTACCTATCCAGGGTTTTACAAATCCTTTTGAAGATTTTGGTCAATATGTATATAAAGCCATATTGCCAGTTAGCTGTCTATCGGTAACCATGGTTGCCGGGGTGGCAAGACAGACGCGTACTAATATGCTTGAAGCGATTAATCAGGATTATGTAAGAACTGCCAGGGCATATGGTGTTTCAGAGAGCAGAATTCAATTCAAGTATGCATTAAAAAATGCTTTGATACCTGTTATTACAATTATTGGATTGCAGATGAGAGTAATAATAGGCGGTTCTTTACTTATTGAACAAGTTTTTAATATTCCTGGTATTGGGACTCTTTTAGTTGATACTATCAGACACAGGGATTATTTTGTCATTCAAAATACCGTGCTTTTAATATCATTGTTTACTGTAATGGTTAACTTAGCTGTGGATATATTATATGGGGTTCTCGATCCGCGGATAAGGCTGGCGCGTACAGGAGGGAGGTCGTAGCATGAATAATAGAATAAATATTACCCAGGAAAAGATAAAAGCAAAAGAAAGGGAACATAAGTGGAATAATATTCGTGAAAAGGCAAGGGTATTCTTTGGTAGTGGGTTAATAATAAAAATCAGTTTTATGATAATAGTGCTTTTTATATTTATTGCTATTTTCTGTCCTTTGCTTACACCTCATTCACCCTTTACGCAGTCTTTGGCTGAGAGGCTTCAGGGTCCTTCTGCAAAGTACTTACTGGGAACTGACAGTGTTGGCCGTGATGTTCTAACCAGACTTATGTTTGGAGCCAGAATTTCAATTTTTACCGGCTTACTCTCAAGTTTTTGGGCAGCCTTAATAGGGGTTACATTAGGTCTCATCGCAGGATACTTTGGAGGACATGTCGGTGGAACTATAATGCGACTTACAGATGCTCAACTATCTATACCCCCTCTTATTCTGGTAATGGTTTTAGTTCCTATTCTGGGTGGCACGATCCTTGGAATAAGTCTTGGTATTGGTATTTCTGCAGTGCCCAGCTATGTACGTATGGTTTATGGACAGGTTTTATCGTTACGAGAAGAAGATTATATTACAGCAGCTTCTCTGGTTGGGCAGAACAATTTTAACATTATGCTAAAACATTTATTACCTAACTGTTTTCCTACTCTTATTGTTATGGTTACAATGAGTGTCAGTGTGGCTGTTATGATTGAATCAGCATTAGCATTTATCGGTGTAGGTATAACTCCACCAACACCGGCATGGGGTACTATGATTGCAGAAGGGTATAATTATTTATTTTCTGCACCGCACCTTGCTATTTTGCCTGGATTGTGTTTGATAGCCCTAATAGTTTCATTAAGTATTGTTGGTGATGGCCTGCGTGATGCTCTTGATCCCAGGTTGAGGGGGAAGTTATAAGATGAACAAAGAACTCCTGAAAGTAAATAACCTGAAAGTATCTTTTTTTACCAGCGCGGGAGAAGTAAAGGCTGTTAACGATGTATCCTACTATGTTTGCGAAAAGGAGTCTATAGCAATTGTTGGTGAAAGCGGATGTGGCAAATCAGTAACCCAGCTATCTGTATTGCAATTGGTACAGAGTCCACCTGGCAGGATCCTTGGAGGAGAAGTATTATTTAAAGGAGATAACCTTCTTAAATATAAGCCAAATTCAAATGAGATGAGAAAAATTCGTGGTGCAGGTATAGCCATGATATTTCAGGAACCAATGACTTCATTGAACCCGGTTTTTACTGTTGGACATCAAATCAGTGAAATAATAAGCTTGCATAAAAAGGTTAATAAGAAGCAAGCATGGGATATGGGTATTTCTGCATTAAAAAGTGTTGACATACCAGATCCTGTATCCAGAATGAATAATTATCCTTTTGAATTAAGTGGAGGCATGAGGCAAAGAGTCATGATTGCCATGGCTATAGCTTGTGATTCTGACATAATTGTTGCAGATGAGCCTACTACTGCACTTGATGTTACTACACAGGCACAAGTAATAGATCTCATGATGTCTCTGGTCGAGGAGCATAATAAAACATTAGTTTTTATCACACATAACTTGGGTTTGGTTACCCGTTATACTGAGAGAATCTATGTAATGTATGCGGGCAGGATTATTGAATCTGGTGCGACTGAAGATCTTATGACAAACCCAAAACACCCTTATACTATTGGATTGCTAAATTCAGTGCCTAAACTTGAAGAAAAAAGAAAAGAAAGGCTAATGCCAATTGATGGCCTTCCCCCGAGTCTTATTGATCTACCGCCTGTCTGTTCTTTTTTACCCAGGTGTTCGTGTGCTGGCGAAGAATGTAAAACAATGCAGTTTCCTGAACTGAGGCAGGTTGGTGACAACAGCCATTATGCTGCATGCCATCTAGATGTAGTAGCAAAACTATAATTTCATACAGGGTAAAGGCAACCTGTTTAAGTTGTTTGTCAAATAGCCCAGCAGTCTTAATGTAACTTTAAATTATTACAGTGCAGGTAGAAATTTGGCATCAATTGAGCCGGTGAAAGGGTGGTTGTAATAGTGGATAGTATGAATATGCAAGAGCCTATACTAAGAGTGGAACACTTAAAAAAATATTTTCCTCTAACAAAGGGGCTTTTTAATAAAACTTATGGACAAGTGAAAGCGGTAGATGATATTAGTTTTAGTATAAATAAAAATGAGACTTTTGGTCTTGTAGGGGAAAGTGGATGTGGTAAAACTACAGCCGGAAAGTGTGTTTTACGTGTTTTAGATCCAACCGATGGAAAAATATTATATAATGGAAAAGATATTTCAAGAGTCCCCTTATCAACGATGAAAATGTATCGTCGTGAACTACAGCTTATATTTCAGGATCCCTGCAGTTCACTTGATCCCAGGCAATCGGTTTTTTCTATTTTAAAAGAAGCTATTGTATCGAATCATATGAAACATTCACCACAGGAAATAAGAATAAGAGTAGAAGAGCTTTTAAATCTTGTAGAACTTGATATCTATATGAGTTTTCGTTATCCTCATGAAATGAGTGGAGGGCAGAGGCAACGTTTAGGTATTGCCAGAGCACTTGCCTGCAATCCCAAACTGATCGTTTGCGATGAGCCAGTTTCAGCTCTTGATGTTTCAATCCAAGCGCAAATAATTAATCTGTTTATGGACTTACAGAAAAAGCTCGGGCTTACCTATCTATTTATTGCTCATGACATTGCAGTGGTTCAACATATAGCTGATCGTATTGGTGTTATGTATCTAGGAAAAGTTGTGGAAGTTATGGATGCCTGGGAAATTTTTAGTAACCCCCTGCACCCTTATACAAAGGCATTATTATCAGCGGTTCCTTCAACTAACTATTATCTTGAAAAGAAACGAAAGCGAATTTCTTTGGAGGGAGAAGTTCCAAGTCCTATTAATGCACCATCTGGTTGTCCATTTCACCCAAGGTGTAAATACTGTATGGATGTTTGTGTTAAGACTATGCCGCGACTAATTGATACAGGAAATGGACATGGTGTGGCGTGTCACTTGCATAATTAATTGCCACCATCTTAATATATATTTCGTGTATCTGTTACCCGACATAGTTATAGCTTTATTGATACATCAGAAAGCTTTATGACATTTCACTGAGTATTGCCTGTTCCCATTTTTGCATAGAATAAAAAGGCTAGCAAAGCCAGGTGGCCAATGATGGTGAAATGTTACTCCACGTTCATATTAGACATCACTGTAATCCATATATCTTGAAAGTTTAGGGTTTATAGCTTTTAAAAATCTTTTTATCCTTCCTGCAAATCATTTGTATAGTATGGTTTCCGGACATAACTGCAGTCGGCATGCCTCCTCCGGGGTTGACCCACTGCCCTGCCATGTAGAATTTGTCCAAACCGGGTAGTGTCTTTCGCATGGAAGACATCATCGAAAAATCGCTGTCGAACATCCATCCTTCATAGGAGCCTCTCCAGTTCCCTGTATACCTCTCCCAAGTAATAGGTGTGGCAACGTCAGTTATTTCCACCTGCCCGGTAATTCCAGGAAAGCGTTCTTCCAGCCCGTTGATTACTCCCTGTACAATAGCTGCTTTTTCTGCATGGTATAATTTAAGATCCTGCCTGAGCTTATGCCAGTAATCATAATCAGTTGTGAACTGGACAACCAGCGTGGTTTTTCCTTGTGGCGCCATAGAGGGATCAAAACAGTAGGAGCGAACATCTATAGTGTCCATCTCTTCTCCCGCCACCATAATCGGTGTTGAAAGGGGGTAATTTAATCCCCCGACTGATGCTGGTAAATCTTCGAGCTTACACGCTATTCTCAGACCTACGTAAACCAGGGGTTGAAAAAGTTTTGGATTATTATATTTGCTTTTAATATTTTCATCAAGATAAGCGCCACCAAGCATATCGAATATGGTAGTGCGGCCGTCGGCTGCGGAAATAACCCAGTCAGCCCGATGTTCAGTTCCATCAGCCAGGCGGATGCCAACAGCCCGGTCATTTTCGACAAGGATTTTATCTGCCCGGGAGTTGTAATTGATTTCGCCTCCCAAAGCCAGGTAACGTTCTTCGACAGAACTTACCAGCGATAAAGCCCCACCGACAATATAGCCGGCAGATTTGCTGTGTTGAAAGGCAAGCACGAAGAGGAGCATCATCATTGTTTTTGCAGCGCCTGACCAGGGCTGTTGTGGCATCATTAACCAGCTTGTCCGCCTCCAAACAGAAAAAGTAAACTCTAATAGTAGTATACCCGGATAAGTCGCAATAGTTGCAAGATGTTTTAAGAAAATTACTTTTCCAGCAAGATCAAGTTGCAACAGAAAATCATAAGTGCGCATTTGATTTTCCCTTAACTTGCCAATATGTAGCCTGAATATATTGCAGTATTTTATGATTGACATCAAAAACATGACAGTGCTATACTTTCTGCGGAGAAAAAAGCCAAGTTGCATCAGTAACTTTTCAGTTGTTGTAGTACATGATCAAATATATCGTATAGTGCACAGGAGTATTCATTGATATAAACGCTACAATAAAAGTGATCCATATTTAAGCGAAACGCCAGGGAAAAAGTGATCCACTTCCAAAAATAACCTGTATAGTCATAAGAGTTAACAAAAGAGACTAGACAGGGGTGAGAAGGTGACAATAGAAGTGGACCTTTACCAAAAGATCCGGTATCTACATGAACATGAACAATTATCACAAAGAGCAATTGCCAAAAGACTTAGAGTATCACGAAACACGGTCAAGAAATACTTTTTAGGCGACCAGGTTCCCTGGCAGCGCCAGGGCGTAAGCGGCAGACCAAAATACGTTATCACCGCTGAGATAATTGAATTCATCACAGACTGTCTGGCAGAGGATGATACAGAAAATATTAAAAAACAGAGCCATACAGCAAAAAGAATCTATGACCGGCTGGTAACCGAACTGAATTTTTCTGGCGGAGAATCGACAGTCCGCGAGATAGTCGCTGAACTAAAAAACAAACAGAGCAAAGTATACATTCCCCTTTCTTTTGAGCCCGGCGAGGCTTACCAAATTGACTGGGGAGAAGTAACCATATACTTAGACGGTATAAAGATAAAACTGCATATCTTTTGCATGCGAGAATGCTACAGCGCTGATATCTTTGTTAAAGCATTCTTCCGCCCGAACCAGGAAAGCTTTTTGGAAGCCCAAATCGAAGGGATGGAATTCTTCGGCGGGGCTGCCAAGCGCATGATCTTTGACAACGCCAAGGTGGCGGTAAAGGAAGGTTTCGGCACTCATGCTAAAGTTCAGGACCGCTACAAAGCTTTAGCTGCTCACTATGCCTTTGACTGTGATTTCTGTAACATCTCTGCCGGCCATGAAAAAGGCCTGGTTGAGGGGCTGGTCGGCTGGGCCAGGCGCAATATCTTCGTGCCCATACCCCGCGTAGATAACATTGACCAGTTAAATGCCGAAATCCTGAAAAGATGCATTACCTACCGCACACACCGGATCAGTGGCCGAAAGCAAAATGTTGGTGAGATGGCCCTGGTTGCAAGGGCAGCAATGACCAAACTACCGCCCTACCGGTTTGATTCAAGCCGTACACTTACCAGCCCTGTCAGCACTTATTCAACTGTCCGGTTTGACTACAACAACTACTCTGTTCCAGTCATATATGCCGGTAAAGAAGTTGCCATTAAAGGCTACGGTAACCAAATTATCATCTATCACCGCGGCAGTGAGATAGCCCATTATGTCCGCTGTTACGAACGGGGCAAGACCAAGTACCAGCTCGAACACTATCTTGATCTGATTGAAAAGCGACCCCGCAGTGTTTTTAACGCCAGGCCGGTTAAAGATAATATTAGCCAACGAATCCTTAATGCAGGAAAAAGGCTTTCCAGTCCACGGGAGATGGTCAAGCTTCTACGTCTCTGTGTCGATTACGGCCAGGATGAAGTAATGAGAGTGCTTGCAAATATTCCGTCTCAGAGTTTAAGCGTAGCTCAGATTGAAGCTTACCTGATCCCGGTCAATGAAAAACCCGAGATAAATGTTCGCTCTGAAGTTAAGGTGCCTAAGCCGCAGTTTAACAGCTATGATGCTCTTTTAATGAAGGAGGCCACCTTATGAGTGAGCAAATCAATCCTGTCCGGGAAACCATCCAGTTTTATGCCAAACAGCTAAGAGTGCCGACTTTCCCCAACTATGAGCAAGTCATCAGGCAGCTTGGCCCCGGAGAAGGTTATGACCAATTTCTCTTAGAGCTGATGAAAATTGAACTCACACAGCGTCAGGAAGCGGGACAACAAAGAAGAATTAAGAAAGCCCGTTTCCCCTACACCAAGACCATGGAAGAACTTGAATGCGAAAGACTAGAGCATGTTTCCAAAGCCTTGATTAATGAACTAACGTCTTGCGATTTCATTAGCAACAGGCAAAACATCGCTATGATTGGCAACTCTGGATCCGGTAAAACACACCTGAGTATTGCACTTGGCATGAAAGCTTGCTATCTGGGTTTTAACGTCAGATTCTTCACTGCCATGAATCTGGCCAATGAGCTCTCCGAAGCTTTGCAAACCCATCGCCTGTTGAAACTGGAGAAAAGCCTGACCAAAGTAGACCTTTTGATTATCGATGAATTAAGTTACCTGACCTTCAACCGCCATCAGTCTGAGATGCTGTTTCAGGTTATCTCGGAAAGATCCGAGAGGGCCAGTGTGATTATCACCACCAATCTGGAGTTCTCAAGATGGACGGAACTATTTGAAAACGAACTGCTAATTGCCGCCTTAATTGATCGGATTACCTTTCGTTCCCATGTTTTAAACATGAATGTTAAAGAATCATACCGGCTCATGCAATCATTGAAAAAGGAAAAAACTAATGGCAAAAAAGCTAAAACTTGATAGTTTATGTATTCCCCTTCCCAGTGCAATCTCTAGTCAGGTTTCAACCTTCTACCGATTGCACTGGGAAGGGGAGATGTTCCCGGGTGTTAGTGGATCACTTTTTTCCCAGCGGTTAGCCCAAAGTGGATCACATTTTTCCTGGCGTTGGTGGATCAATTTTTTTCTGGCACGTGGATCACATTTTTCTTGACGATCGCACCTTCGCGGGGGCGTGGATTGAAACTATTTATAAATGATTAATAAGAACATATCTTGTAAGTCGCCCCCTTCGCGGGGGCGTGGATTGAAACAGGAAATGCCTATCTGCTTATAGATGATGATAACAACCAGTCGCCCCCTTCGCGGGGGCGTGGATTGAAACTTTACTATCTTTATATACTGCTCTTGTAACGCTGTTGTCGCCCCCTTCGCGGGGGCGTGGATTGAAACCATCCTACTGCCCATATAGAGCAGCAGGGGTAAGGTCGCCCCCTTCGCGGGGGCGTGGATTGAAACTTTAAAAATCTTTTCGTAACCTTTAGCTGTTCTTGGTCGCCCCCTTCGCGGGGGCGTGGATTGAAACCCTCTGAGGTTGTGGATCATATAACCCCGCATAAAGTCGCCCCCTTCGCGGGGGCGTGGATTGAAACACCTTCGAGGTCGAACATATCGATACCGGACAGGTCGCCCCCTTCGCGGGGGCGTGGATTGAAACAATCCATGCTAACGATCCTATATCATTAACAGGTGTCGCCCCCTTCGCGGGGGCGTGGATTGAAACTGCGATAAGGGTTTTTAAATAGTCTTTGCTTAAGTCGCCCCCTTCGCGGGGGCGTGGATTGAAACAGCGATCCCCTGCCGGAGAATGAGAGGAGACATGGGTCGCCCCCTTCGCGGGGGCGTGGATTGAAACTTTAAAAATCTTTTCGTAACCTTTAGCTGTTCTTGGTCGCCCCCTTCGCGGGGGCGTGGATTGAAACTTTTAACAAGGCTTGCTCCGCTACCTGGCAGGCAGTCGCCCCCTTCGCGGGGGTGTGGATTGAAACTTTACCTGTTAAGGCTTTGTATGCGGCTAAAGCAGTCGCCCCCTTCGCGGGGGCGTGGATTGAAACAAGTATCTGCTCACGTGTCATTTCCAGCGTAAAAAGTCGCCCCCTTCGCGGGGGCGTGGATTGAAACATAGCTTGCAGGGCTTCGGCTTTATCGCTCGTTGGTCGCCCCCTTCGCGGGGGCGTGGATTGAAACCCAATTCTTTGCCCGGCTTATATCCGATAACTTTTGTCGCCCCCTTCGCGGGGGCGTGGATTGAAACCCGGGTGATGCAAGTTATAACAATCTCTGTATATGTCGCCCCCTTCGCGGGGGCGTGGATTGAAACTGTTTTAAATAATATTTAGTTTATTTATAATGGAGTAGTATAAACTGAAGAAAGTTGACACGCAAGTTCTAAATGCTTTTGAGTATGCCTGCTTTATAATAACCAACTAAGTATAGCGAGGGGTTAAACAATGAACTGGATATCCTACAATGAACTGGCCTGGACCGATGATGTATTGGCTCCGGTTGAAAGTAACGCAGAAGAAGCAAAAATGTATATAGAGGCAATCAGGGAGCGTTCCGGCGACAAGGCTGTTAGCATGCTGCACCTGGGGTGTGGTGCAGGAATGCTTGATTATCATTTCAAACAGCATTATTCTGTAACAGGGGTTGATTTAAGCAGGGGGATGCTTGACCTGGCGATGAACAGGAACCCGGAGGTTAAATATTTGTCCGGTGATATGAGGACGGTTGAGCTAAACAGAAAATATGATGTTGTGGCCATTCCGGATTCGGTCAATTACATGGCCAGCCTGGAAGATTTGCATCTGGCTATTAGTAATGCCACCAGTCATCTAAAAAAAGGTGGCATCCTGCTGATAGTCACCTCTGTTAAAGAAGATTTCAGGGAGAATAACTTCGTATATTATGGTGAAAAAGATGACGTTCATGTTACAGTTTTTGAAAACAACCACATTGTATCTGAGAGCACCTATGAAGCTGCTATAGTATACCTGATCCGTGAAAAAGGTGATTTAAAAATTTATCATGAGGTTCATACCCTGGGGCTGTTTACGCGCGACCAATGGCTGAGTATTTTTGAAAAGAATCATTTACAGACAGAAGAGATGAAAGCAGATCACCTCTACGATCAGTACCTGATGGAAGATGGCGAATATAAGCTTAAAGTGCTAATCGGCACGCTTAAAGGATAGACCGGCGCAGTGACCCTGCTACAGTTTGCAGGCATGTAACGCAGGAAGCGGTAAGTTTACCCGGTTTTGTTTAACCTTTTTCACTGGTGGTATACCGGTGTATCCAAAGGCAATTAGAGCAACTGTGTATAAAGTAACACGTCAGCAATTGCCACCGGAAGTTCAAACTCAATTCGGTGAAGCAGTTTTTACTTTGCTGTCCAACGCTATTAACAGCTCTCCCACTGCCAGCTCCCCCTGCAGGGGATGGCGCATCGGCATGTTTTGATCCACTTCGTATATATTATTGCGTCCTTTCTTGAAGCGAACAATATATCCTTCAGCTTCGAGTTCCTGAATAATTTTTTGAACTGCTCTTTCTGTAATACCCACGGCTATTGAAATCTCGCGAGTGGTACTCCTGGGGTTCCTGGCGATATAAATAAATACATGCGCATAATTGGTAAGAAATGTCCAGCGTGGTTTATGCATGGAATCCTCCCTTATCTGTTTGCATTGTGAAATTGTTTAAGTTATACTTATATGCGAAATATTATTCGTGTATATATGTTCGTATTATAATTCAACTCAGATAATTCGTCAAATTTCTGAAACTGGGGGTTGCATTGATGACTTTTACCACCTGTTTATGCTGTATGGACGGAAGGACCCAATTTCCGGTTATAGAATGGATTAAGAATCAGAACGGCTGTGATTTTGTGGATATGATTACCGAGCCTGGTATATCCGAGTCAATTGCCGGTAAAGATAATATGCTGGAGCAAATCGCCTGGAAAATTAACATTTCTCTGGAGAAGCATCTATCGGAAGAGATATTTATAGCCGGCCATCACGATTGTGCTGCCTGCTGCCGAAGCGAGTCAGGTCAAAAAGAGGATATTATGAAGGCTGTAAAGAAAATTAAAGATCTCTTCCCCAAATTTCCGGTTACAGGTTTATGGGTGAATGAAAACTGGGAAGTAGAAGTTGTATGTGTTTTAGAAGGGATCATTTAAAGCACAGTCAGGAGATGGAGGACTAACTTAATGAAGGAAAAAACAATTAAAAAAATACTGGTTGCCAACCGGGCAGTACCGGCAGTGCGCATTATGCACACCTGCCGGGATCGAAAAATTAAAACTGTTGCTGTTTACAGCACCCCGGATCGCCTGGCACAGCATGTTTCAATGGCTGATTCAGCGGTGCATATTGGCGATGCCCCTCCCCGAGATTCCTATTTGAACATCGATAAGATTATCAGGGCGGCTAAGGATTCAGGAGCTGATGCAGTGCATCCCGGATGGGGTTTTTTATCAGAAAACGATGAGTTTGCAACCCGGGTTATAGAAGCAGGATTAACCTGGATTGGCCCCTCGCCCGGGGTAATCAGGGCAATGGGTGATAAAATTGAAGCAAAAAGGATTGCTGCCGAAGCTGATGTCCCTCTGATTCCCGGTATCAACAATGTTGTAGAACCAGACAAAATAATTAGCTGGATGAAAGAAGAAAATGTTACCTACCCGCTGATGATTAAATCCTCGGCCAGCGGTGGGGGAAAAGGTATGCTTAAGGTTGAGCGCGATGATCAATTGCAGGCGGCACTCGACCAGGTTCGTTCTGAGGGGCTGAAGTATTTTGGCAGCGATTCGGTTTTAATCGAAAAGTATATTGAACGGGGCCGTCATATTGAAGTGCAGATAGTGGCGGACAGTTTTGGTAACGTGGTGCACCTGTTTGAAAGAGAATGTACTATTCAGAGGCGCAACCAGAAAATAATTGAGGAAGCCCCGGCACCAACCCTTAATGATCAACAAAGGCAGGAATTTTATGAAACTGCAGTGCGCCTGATGAAAAAAATCAATTATACCAGTGCCGGCACGGTGGAGTTTCTGTATGATTCAAAAGAGCGCCGGTTTTACTTTTTGGAAGTTAATACCCGGCTGCAGGTGGAGCACGGTATTACCGAATTGCTGACCGGGCTTGACATCGTGGGAATTATGATAGATGTGGCCATGGATAAACCGCTGCCCTTTACCCAGTCGGAGGTTCGTTCCAACCGCTGGGCGCTGGAAGCGAGGCTCAATGCTGAAGACCCGGTTACTTTTAATCCATCTTACGGCACCTTGACCCGGCTTTTTTCACCCCAGGGGCCGGCGGTAAGAATATCGCCCGGTTATTACGGCGGGGCTGAGATACCGCCCTTTTATGATTCATTGATCATGCTGATTAAGGCTACCGGCAAAGACCGGGAAGACGCGATTCGGGTTATGGACCGTTCGATCAGCCGAAATTTAAGAATAGAAGGGGTTAAAACTCTGGCTCCTCTGCTGCTCAGCATCATTCGCCATCCCAAATTTATTGGTGGCCGCTATTCTACCCGTTTTATTGATGAGCACATGGATGAACTAGTTTCCATG
>Ga0334884_1002894_pt1 | contig 20681 bp, 17 predicted proteins | sample GraSluR1_MG_7_FD_207215 | JGI IMG/M metagenome (GOLD analysis project Ga0334884, IMG submission 207215) | Sludge microbial communities from methane-producing bioreactor in Wageningen University, Netherlands - Granular Sludge_12_05 R1 | ecosystem: Engineered > Bioreactor > Anaerobic >...
CTACAACGTACTTTTGGGCGACAGCGTAATGCTTCATCCTTATAATACTTGGACTTGCAGAAAAACCAAGTGGAAAAATTAGCCTGTTTTATATAATATCAGAGGACAACTGCGGAAGTTGGGTTAGATTACCGATCGTTAACGTCAAACCCGTACCTTACCCAGCAAGGTGTGCAGCCATCACGGCACCAAAGATCACATAGGTCTACGTACCTCTTCCATTCATAAAAAAATCTGCGTCCATCGGCGTAATCTGCGGATAACGGTTTGAATTCTTTTTTGCTGGCACGCCCGCGACTGGGGGAAGTGCTTTATCAGTGTGAGGTACGTTGTAGTGGCATAATGATGAGAACCTGGCAGCCTTGGCCGGGGGTACTGGTCAGCTCAATGCGGCCACCATGTTCTTCCAGAATGCCGCGGGTAATGGACAAGCCAAGTCCTGTGCCGCCCGGTTTGGTGGTGTAGTAAGGTTCAAATACCCGCTCGGCTTCTTCTCGCGAGAGGCCGGGGCCATCATCTCGGATTTCGACTTCACAGGTCTGATCGGTAACGCGAGAAAAAATCCGTACCCGGCCTTCTGGTGGGCAAGCTTCCAGTGCATTCAACAAGATGTTTAGAATGGCGCGGTTCCATTGCTTGGGGTCCAACAGCAATGTGACATCACCTGCATGTAATTCTCCAAGTAAGCGGATGTTTCGGGCTTCCGCGTCTTTCTTTATCAGGTGGAGACATTCTGAAAGGAGTACATCAACGCGATGTGGTTCTGTTCGCAATTCACTCTCTTTTGCCAGGGACAGAAAACTCGACACGATTTCTTCTAAACGATTTACCTCGTTATTAATGGTATGTAATGCACGTGCCGCCGGAGCTGCGGGGGTTTCTGAAAGTGAATCCACGGCATGGCTGGACAGCAGTTTGATGGCGTTCAGGGGATTGCGCACATCGTGGGCAACGCCTGCAGCCAGGTTTCCCAGAGCCGATAGACGTTGTGCCTGGCGCAATTTGGCTTCGACGATTTCTTTTTCACGCAATGAATGTACCATCTGGTTGAAAGTTGTTTCGAGTGCCTTTATTTCACCTGTTGTGCTGCCGGTTCGTACAGTGCGCAGGTCACCCGAGGAAATAGCGGCACAGCTACCGGAAAGCTCCGATAATGGTTGCATGGCTTTTGCGATAAAGTAGAGCATCAGGCCAAGGGTCAAAATGAAAACACCGGTGACCGCCAGCATGTAGCGACTGCGAATTGCCCGTACAATTTCGGTCTGTGGTTGTATCTGCATGTGTAAATTCAGAAAGGCCTGACGGTTCCCCAGTTGAAGTGGAACCTCAATTTCCCGGGCCAGGAAGCCTTCGGTATCCCGCATCAGGGTAAAGGTCGTGGTGGTTCTCCGCTGTTCTGCGTCATGGATATTGATGCTGTAGCCTTCATACAAATGCGCCATGTCTTCCAGCAGGGCGGTATCGGTGATGTCAGGCGTTTCTTCGAGTTTTACATGCAACGTATGGATGATGTCATCGGCTTGCGCTTCCATTTCCTGAATGGCTTCATTCAGGAAGTAATTCATAATAACCATGAGCGTCGCAAACAAACAAAGCAGCAGCACACCGCAAAGCAGAACCACCCGAAAATACAAGGATTGTCGCCATCTGAACGTGGGCGGGACAACGGTCAGGCTCTGATTGGCAGGTGTATGGTCAATATTGTTATTGCTCATCCTGGTACGTGTGGTTTCATGCCGGTTTATTCCGTGCTGCTTTTTTTGCTGTCTTTGGGAGGGATGGGTATATCAAGAAATCGCATGATTTCCTGTATATCTTCCCAGCAAGCTTTTTTCATGTTGGGGGAGCGAAGGAGATACGCGGGATGGTAGGTAACACGTAGTGGGATGCCCTGGTATTCGTGCCAGCTTTTCCTGAGTTTTCCGACAGAATCGTCGGTATTCAACAGGCACTTAGCCGCAACCCCACCCAAGGCGCAGATAACTTTGGGTTTTATCAGTTCCAGTTGTCGTATGAGGTAGGGCTCACATTGCTGTACTTCGGCGGGATTCGGGGTGCGGTTGTCTGGGGGCCGGCATTTCAGGACGTTGCAGATGTAGACATCTTCCCGTCGCAATCCCATTCCCTTGGTAATGATGCCCGTCAGCAGTTCGCCTGCGCGCCCGACGAAAGGTTCTCCACGCCTATCTTCTTCTTCTCCCGGAGCTTCACCAACAAACACTATTTTCGCGTAGGGGGTTCCGGTACCGAATACGGTTTGTGTGCGTGTCTCGCATAAAGAACATTTTTTACAGACGCGAACTTGCTCTGCCAATTTTGCCAGGGCGAAGCCGGTGATGGCTTCTCCAGGTGCCGATGTGGGTGTCGATGCTGGCGCCGATGCTGGCGCCTGATCTTGCCCAGGCGTCGCAACCGGGACGGCCGGTTCTTGTATTGCTGTTGCAGGGTGACGACTGACTGGTTCTACTGGTACTGTTGAGATCGTCGGCTGTACCGCTAGGCGTTGGATTGAAGTCGCATTTTGTATGCGAGACAGGGCTTCCGCCACTTCAGGTGACAGATGTATGCGACCTTGTCGATCTGCGGACTGCTTCAGCAGCAGTTTCACTTCGTCGATGATACCGGTTAGTAAATTTTCCGACACGATGCTTTTCACTCCGAATGGATGTAATGGACGCGTTCAACCTTGTAGCGTGCCCGTAGCAGGATCGTAGTGCCAGTCGCGACCTGGAAACGGATGCGCTGGGATCATGGGCAAAAGTCCGACTTCCACCAGATCATACAGGGATTCGGGCCATGATTCATATTGTTCATGAAATTGTTGCAGCGCATTGTTCAGATGATTTGTTCGATTGGTTAATGATTCATCAAGCAAGGTGCTGCTTAATACTTGTCCATCTTCGGCAATGATGAACGTCCCACCCAGCGGGTCTTGTGGAAGTCCCTGGAGGTAGCCCTGCTGAACGAGAACCTCGAAATCTGAGGGATTGCTACCTTCGCGTCGAATATAGTCGCGGACGACTTCACTTAATATTGTTACAGCATCCCGCAGTTCCAACTCTATCAGTTTGCGTTCGGCGATCTCCCGCATGAAGCGGTCATCACTTTGGGAGATATCCAGCCACATCTCTCGTTCCACATCGGTGATGTCATAATCCCCCTGCAATCTGGCCGCGAGTTGGATTATTCGAGGCGGCGCGTTGCCGGTAGCCGCGCTGATCCCCATGTAATACGCAGCCATGCGTCTGGAACCGGGCCAATCCTTTCGGTTCAGCAGGTAGATCATGCCTGCTTCATAGGGCAGCTCCCACGCCCGAGGATTCATGCGTATACCTTGTTGCAGCAAACGCAGACCGGCGTCGTCATCGGCCTTGAGCGCGGCCAGGAACATACCTCCATAGCGGTAGGCATCAACAAAGTAGGGGTCCAGTCGCACGACGGTCTCCAGCATGTGATTCAGCCAGATGAATCCCCGGTCTCCCTGCGCTTCACTCACGGTGTACTGGATGCACTGCACCCAAAGTAGATTTGCAATCACGCTGTTCAGGCCGCCGGTAAAATGTCCGAGCAGTTTCTCATTGGGGAGATACAGCAGCTGCTCATCGGTTTGGGTGTCACGATACGTATCTATCCGCAGTTGGGCCAGCACCATGCCGGTAAAGCAGAGTGCGGCGGCAAGCAGCAAGGCGGCTTTACGTAACCCGGACTTTCCTGACATGCCGCTCATACATCCTTCTCCTCAAAAGCCAGTATGGCAAGCAGCAACAGAAAAGCGGTGTATAACGTGCCATAGGCCATTGCCCACAGGACATACTTTGTCGACACTGCTACTTCATTTGCGGCTTCGGCACGGATATCAAAGTTGGACAGGTTGGGTATGACATAATAAATTCCTTCGAGCAGCCATTTAGCGGAAGTGCCATCGAAGTGGGGCGGTAAATCGGTGAAGATGCCGGTCGCGTGTCCGAAAATGTAGAAGGAGAAGACGATCATTGCGCCGAGGATGGGTGATGTCAATGAGGACAACAATATAGCGAACGCGGTCAGCAGCAGTAGTTTCCAGAAGACCAGCAGTGCCGCAAGGAAAAAGATGCTGTCCAGTTGTCCCCCTAGCAGCAATACATAAACCGAAGCGACGAGGGTCATGGCAGAAACAACGACTGCCAGTATGGCCATCAGGCCGAGATATTTCCCCAGGATAAACTCGAACCGGTGAATGGGCTGCGAAATAATGGTATACAGGGTGCGCTTGTCGATTTCCTTATAGACCAGGCTGGTGCCGATGAAGATGGCAATGAGCACACCGAATACTGACATGGCAGCGAGTGAAAGATCTTTGACAATTTTGATGTCTTGTCCGATGCTGATCCAGCCCAGTGCTTTGGAGCCGATGATGGTGGCTGCTGCGAAAAACAGCAGTACATACAAAATCTTGTCACGTATGGCTTCCCGGAATGTATTTTGGGCGACCGCCAGAATCCTCATGATACCGCCCCCATTTGAGATGATGTTCCTGTTCCTGTTTTTGATTGCAACACCGCTTCCTGTTCCCGCATGAAATATTCCTCCAAGGTCTCTTTAAGCGGGGTATATTCCACCAGCTTACCGCCAAATTTATGAATGTCCCGTACCAGTCCGTTGGCCGTCTCCGGACTGTCAAGGACAAAATACACATGCTCTTCCAATACATGACTTCGTACCGCTCTGCCCGCCAGGGCCTTGCAGGTCGCATCTTCCAGACCGGTGGCCACGACTTCCACCTCGGTTTGTTGCGCGCTGAGCAGCATGTCGATACGACCGGTTCTGACCAGTTTGCCTTTGACCAGGATGCCAACCCGATCACAGACCTGCTCTACATCGCTCAGGACATGCGAGCTGAAAAACAATGTTTTCTTCTGCTCGCGGAGGTACACCATCAGCTCTCGAATCTGGCGACGACCTATCGGGTCCAGCCCGCTCATCGGTTCATCCAGAATGAGCAAGGGCGGGTCTCCAACCAGGGCAACGGCAAACCCGACCCGCTGGCGCATCCCCTTCGAGAAGCCCTTGATATGCCGGTCGGCGATGTCACCCAGGTCCAGCAATGCTGCCAGTTTGTCCCATTCCCGTTTCCTGGTTGCAGAGTCCAGACCTTGCAGGCGACCATAAAAGTCGATGGTTTCTTTTGGGGTCAGGTATTCATAAAAGTAGGGCTGTTCCGGCAAGTAGCCAATCAGCCTACGGGCGGCACGGCTGCGTACATTTTCGCCAAAAACCTGGGCTTCTCCTGTGCTTGCCTTGAGTAGACTGCACAGTATTTTAATCGTTGTAGTTTTCCCTGCGCCATTCCTGCCCAGAAACCCGAATACTTCATGCTCGCCCACGGTCAGGTTCAACTGATCCAACGACTTTACGGTGGATTTGCCGATACCCTTGTATATTTTGCTTAAATCATGGGTTGCGATAGCTTCCACGGTAGCCTGGCTCCTTTCACATAAACTGGTTTACTTATAACATTCTTATTGTAGCTGCCAGACCGCCAATTTGTCATCCATGACATGACTTGCTGCCTGACACAGCGTACGCATTTTCTTGGCCTGAGAACAGTTCCATAGTTTCTTTGGCGTGATTGTGAATATGTGGAAAGTACACAGTTGAATGCTGGAGGACAACAAGCCTATGATGACCTTACATCACTCTTCAAGAAGTATTGTTGATTACGGCACGAGTTCCGAGACTTTGAATAGTTTGTAGTTAATGGGTATATACAAGTGTGTGGACAAAACCTTTTTCTTTACACAAATTATCAATATAGCTTGAGATACCCGTTTGGTAATATTCAACCAAAAATCAAAGTGAAGGGGTACAGGTAATGGGCAGCAAGATTGCACGGCGTAGTTTTTTAAAGCGGGGGCTGGCAGGTACTTTGGCAGGGGTAGCAGCACCCATGATTTTGCCATCGGGGGTTCTTGCCGCGAATGGCAATCCGGGAGCCAATGATCGGATTGTTGTAGGAGGTATCGGTGTCGGCGCAATGGGGCGCGGCATCATACATCATCTGATGTCATATGATGATATCAGCGTGGCTGCCATAGCCGATGTGGACCGGCTAAAACGGGAAGAAATAGCAGGCCAGATCAATGTAGACACGTATCGGGATTATCGTGAAATGCTGGATCGTGACGATATCGATGCGGTGGTCATCGCGACACCCGAGCACTGGCACGGGCTTCCAGCAATACACGCGGCACAGGCTGGCAAAGATATTTATTGTGAGAAGCCGGTTTCCCTGACCGTGCGGGAAGGTCGCCTGATGGTACAGGCGGCAGAAAAATATGGTCGGGTGTTTCAGACTGGTAGCCAGGACCGTTCGAACCAGGAAAACTATGCCGGATGTATGTTTATCCGCAACGGGCGCATCGGCAATATTAAGCAGGTTATTACCTGCAATCAACCATCTCCAGAACTGAATGGCATGCCCGGACATCCTGTCCCGGATGATATCGACTGGGACATGTGGTGCGGGCCGGTGCAACCGCATGCGTACAATCCATTTTTTCGTGAAGTACGGGGCTGGGTCAGCTTCAAAGACTTTGCAGGTCATCATATCACCTCAGATGGCGCGCACAGCATGGACCAGATTCAGTGGGCATTGGATACCAGCGAGACCGGTCCAGTGGAAATCTGGACTGAGGGCGAGCCGTTCAAACCGTCCATCAATCGGCGTGAAGCGGGTTACGAGTCTGGAAATATGTTTGGACCTAAAGTGTACATGCGCTATGCCAGTGGGATTACCCTGGAGACCGGCGACGCGCCTAAGTGGGGTGGGATATTCATTGGTGAGAAGGGCAGTATCACCATCGATCGCAGCACCTACTCCGCGGACCCGCCTGAACTGATTGAAGAGCCTCTGGTGAATCCGGAGATTGTTGTGGAGGTAAGCACCAATCATTTCCGCAATTGGATAGACTGTATCAAAGACCGTAGAAAACCAATTTGCCACGCGGAGATTGGGCATCGTTCCGCCACCTTGTGCCATCTTGTCAACATCGCACGCTGGGTCAGCGAAGTCACCGGTGAGACCGGCAATGTACTGCAATGGGACCCCGATCAGGAGGTATTTACCAACAGCCAGTGGGGAAATCATTTTCTGGATCGTCCTCGCAGGAAACCGTACGATTTTCCAGTAATATAAATCTGCATAAACAAATAGATGCCATTGGAATTACCATCTTTTGGCGCGGATGCGTTGACGATAATAAATATGAGTTCAATCAGGGAGCTTACTGGAGGTATCGGCAATGGATAGAAAAATGGCACGACGTAGCTTTTTGAAATGTAGCTTGGCTGCGGGGGTGGCAGGGGTAGCAGCCCCGATGATTTTGCCCTCCGGAGTATTGGCTGCCAATGGTAGACCAGGTGCCAATGATCGTATCGTAATTGGCGCTATCGGTGCAGGTGCTATGGGGAGTGGCATCATCCGCCTTTTAACTGCGTATGACGACATACAGGTAGCGGCGGTTGTTGATGTGGACCAAACCAAACGTGAGTATGTTGCGGGCGAGATCAACGCCACACCTTACCGTGATTACCGGGAGATGTTGGACCGTGATGACATCGATGCCGTTACCATTGCTACGCCAGAACACTGGCATGGACTGCTGACGATTCATTCCGCGCAGGCAGGTAAAGATATCTATTGTGAAAAGCCCATGTCACTGACTATAAGTGAAGGACGGCGGATGGTGGATGCGGTCAGGAAATATGGCCGGGTGCTCCAGACGGGAAGTCAGGACCGCTCCAATCCGCAAAATTATGAAGCCTGTATGCTGATTCGAAATGGCCGGATTGGCAAGATAGAAAAGGTGATTTCTGCAGATTACGCTTCGCCGCAGCGAAACGGTATGCCCGGACATCCGATACCGGATGACATTGACTGGGATTTGTTTTGCGGGCCAGTGCAGCCGCACCCGTTTCACCCGAGCTTTCGTGAGGTGCGCGGCTGGGTATCGTATTATGAGTTTGCTGGTCATGCCGCAACCAGTCTGGGCACGCATGGCTTTGACCAGATACAGTGGGTGCTGAATACTAGTGATACCGGCCCTGTAGAAATCTGGACAGAGGGGGAGCCGTTTAAGCCGTCAATCAATCGAGCGGAAGCAGGGCATGTTCCGGGCAACCAGAATGAGCCACGGGTGTTTATGCGGTACGCCAATGGCATTACCATTGAGTCGGGAGATGCGCCGTGGTTTGGTGCCAGGTTCATCGGAGAACACGGAAGTATTACGATCGATCGGGGCGAATACACCGCTGATCCCCCGGAACTCATTGAAGAACCACTGGAGAACCCAGAAGTGGTGGTGTTGCCGAAGAGCACCAATCACTTCCGTAACTGGGTCGACTGCATCCGGGATCGTAGTGATCCCGTGTGTCATGTGGAAATTGGGCATCGAACCGCTACCGTGACACACCTGCTCAATATTGCCCGCTGGGTAAGTGAGGTCACCGGTGAGACCGGTAATATACTGCAATGGGACCCCGTACAGGAGCTGTTTACAAACAGTCCGTGGGGAAATCATTTCCTCGATCGGCCCCGCAGGAAACCTTATGACTATCCCGCTATATAAATACATTGTGTGAAGTGTGTCTGCTTGACATTGAATCCGAAATATTCAAGTTTATTTGAAGTATTCAGCAAGGAATTCAGGAGGTTTTGGTAATGGGAAATAAAATGGCGCGTCGCAGCTTTTTGAAGGGTGGACTGATTGCAGGACTTGCGGGGGTGTCTGCTCCAATGGTGTTGCCTTCCGGAGTGTTGGCCGCCAATGGCAATCCGGGAGCCAATGACCGGATTGTGGTTGGTAGTATCGGGGTGGGGGCCATGGGGAGCGGTATCATCCAGCATTTGACCTCCTATGAGAATGTCCGTGTCGCGGCAGTCGCCGACGTGGACAAAGTGAAGCGTGAAAACGTGGCTGGACAGATAGGTGCCGATGCCTATTTGGATTATCGTGAAATGCTTGAGCGCAGTGACCTGGACGCAGTCGTTGTCGCCACACCGGAACACTGGCACGGGCTTCCGGTGATTCATGCGGCGCAAGCAGGAAAAGACATCTATTGCGAAAAGCCGATGTCCCTGACCATCGGGGAAGGCCGAATGATGGTCAAAGCAGTGCAGAAGTATGACCGGGTCTTTCAGACGGGGAGTCAGGATCGTTCGAACCCACAAAATTATGCGGCCTGTATGCTGATCCGCAATGGTCGTATCGGTAAAATAGAACGCGTTATTTCTCACAACCAGCCTTCACCAGAAATCAATGCCATGCCGGGACATCCAATTCCAGACGATATCGATTGGGATATGTGGTGCGGACCGGTACAGCCACACCCGTATCACCCGCATTTTCGTGAAGTACGGGGCTGGGTGACCTTCAAGGATTTTTCAGGCCACGGCATGACCTCAGATGGCACACATGGCTTCGATCAGATTCAATGGGTGCTGGATACCAGTCATACCGGGCCGGTGGAGGTCTGGACCGAGGGAGAACCTTTCAATCCCTCGATTAATCGTGGTGAAGCCGGTAATGTTCCCGGTCACCAACAAGAACCGCGCGTTTTCATGCGGTATGCCAGTGGTATAGTCCTGGAATTCGGGCAAGCACCGCCCTGGGGCGGTCGTTTCATTGGGGAGCATGGCAGTATCACCATTGAGCGTGGCAGTTTTAGTTCGGACCCACCGGAATTGATTGAAGAACCATTGGAGAACCCGGAGACCATCGTGCCCAGAAGCACCAATCATTTCCGTAACTGGCTCGATTGTATAATAGACCGGAGCAAACCAATTTGTCATGAAGAGGTCGGGCACCGTACCGCTTCGGTGGCCCACTTGGCCAATATCGCACGTTGGGTCAGTCAAATTACCGGTGAAACCGGGAACGTACTGCACTGGGACCCTGAACAGGAAATTTTCACCAACAGCCAGTGGGGCAATCATTTCTTGGACCGACCCCGCCGTAAGCAATACGATTATCCGGACTCGATATAAGGTTGAAGCGGGCGAAAATATCAGGGAAAACAACAGATACAGGTACTGGGCTGGAGCGCGAAATTAACTCACATTTGGAATGAATGGGCGCTTGTCGGGTGTATTAACCAGGGAAAATGATTTGCTAAAGCTGTCGCTTTTATCCATTATTTCAGGTGAATACATGTGAGGTGAGCATATGAGTCGATTTCGCGCTTTGGTCGATGATGCCAAGTCACGGATTCAAGAAGTCAGTAGAGAAGAGGTCAAACAAAAACTGGATACCAGGGAGCCATTTTACCTGGTGGATGTACGTGAGGAGAGCAACTGGAGCGAAGGGCATATTGCCGGGGCAAGTCACTTGAACAAGGGTATTATTGAGTTAAAGATTGAGCATGAGATTCCTGATGCTCAGGCGGAGATTGTACTGTATTGTGGTGGCGGTTCCCGTGCTGCGCTTGCTGCGGAATCCCTCCAACGCATGGGATACAACAATGTGAAATCATTGCGAGGTGGTTTCCGTGGCTGGAAAGATGCCGGATATCCGACAGAATTGCGGCAAGGTAAATCTGAAGAGGTATAATGGATTTACGTAGTTACACCAGGCATATCACATCAAGTTGCTCTACAGCTTGATCAGTGCTGTAAGTTTTAATGGTTAATCTTGAATTTATGGTATATTTGGGGCATAATACCCCTTGATTAGGATAGGTGATTCTATTATTCCTGATTAAGCTGGACTTTATACATTAAAGTTGCGCACAATAGAGATAAAAGAGGAATTCAGGTATTATTATAGGTGCTTCGAAATAATATCTGAATGCCGCTTTTTCGTAATTTGAATACTATTTAACTTGTGCTTTGAGTGATACTTGGGATGATGTGAGTACCAGGTTTTTCAAAGTACAGGGGGCTTGTTTTTTCTGCAAGCCCTTTCAAGCCAAAATTGATGCACAGCGAATGCATCAACGACACGTTGGGGGACTCAACATTATGGACACTGCTGGCTCATCTTCGACTGAAGCAAATACAACCGAGGAAAATTTTTATCGCATGAGCGGATCGCCCAATATCGATCCGAACCTCGATGTGGAACCTCCGTTGAATTATATTTTCAACCCCAATGCGGTTGCGGTCATTGGCGCTACCGACAAGCAGGGGAGTGTGGGCCGCACAATTCTGTGGAATTTAATCAGCAATCCTTTTGGGGGAACGGTGTATGCCGTCAATCCACGTCGACATAATGTGCTCGGCATTCGTGCATTTCCCAACATCGCATCAATTCCAGAACAAGTAGATTTGGCGGTAATCGTTACCCCGGCTCCCACCGTACCCGCCATCATCGGAGAATGTGTGGAAGCCAAAGTTAAAGGTGCCATTGTTATTTCCGCCGGTTTCAAAGAAATTGGACCTGAAGGCATTTTACTGGAAAAGCAGATTCTGGAACAGGCACGTAAAGCAAACATGCGCATTATCGGCCCCAACTGTCTGGGGGTCATGAATCCTATTACCGGATTAAATGCGACCTTTGCCAGTTCCATTGCCCGGAAAGGTTCCGTGGGCTTCATCAGCCAGTCCGGTGCGCTCTGCACCGCAATTCTGGACTGGAGTTTCCGAGTGAAAACGGGGTTCAGTGCTTTCGTATCAATTGGTTCCATGCTGGATGTGAATTGGGGCGACCTGATTAACCACCTGGGCGACGATCCCAACACAGAAAGTATCGTCATTTACATGGAATCCATCGGTGATGCACGTTCGTTTTTGAGTGCTGCCCGCGAAGTCGCGTTGAGCAAACCGATTATTGTGATCAAGGCTGGCCAGACCGAAGCCGCGGCCAAGGCGGCTGCTTCGCATACCGGCTCACTTGCAGGTAGTAATGATGTGTTGAACGCGGCATTCCGGCGCAGTGGTGTCTTGCGGGTGAATGATATTGAAAGCCTGTTTTACATGGCAGAAGTCCTGGGTAAGCAACCGCGTCCCAAAGGACCCCGTCTTTCTATCCTGACCAATGCTGGTGGGCCAGGTGTATTGGCCACCGATGCCCTGATTACCGATGGGGGTGAACTGGCAGAAATCACCGAAGAAACCATCGAAAAATTTAATACCTTCCTTCCGGTTCACTGGAGTCATAGCAATCCCATAGACATTTTGGGTGATGCCGGACCGGACCGTTACGCGAAGGCACTGGAAGTTGCCGCCGAAGACCCCAACAGTGACGGCTTGCTGGTTATCCTCACTCCACAGTCAATGACCGATCCCACTGCAACGGCTGAAGAATTGATCAAGGTGAAAAATCTCAAGGGCAAGCCGGTACTGGCAAGCTGGATGGGCGGCTCGGATGTCGCGCATGGCGAAACGCTCTTGAACAACAATGGCATTCCCACACTGCCCTATCCGGATGCTGCCGCGCGCGTGTTCAATAACATGTGGCGTTATGAGTACAGTTTACGGGCAATATATGAGACACCTGTATTAAAGCTCGCCGATGCCATCGAAGGTCCGGACCGGATAGCCGCGGAAAAGATCATTCAAGAATCACTGGATGCTGGCATTACCACATTGAGCGAACACGATTCCAAGGAATTGTTAAAGTCCTATGGCATACCGGTTGTTGAAACGGTCGTGGCACTCTCATTGGATGAAGCGGTAGCAGCAGCAGACAAAATGGGCTACCCTGTCGTCCTGAAACTGTACTCGACCACCATCACCCACAAAACCGATGTGGGTGGGGTGCAACTAAATCTCCCGGATGCCGACGCGGTACGTAAGGCCTACGAACTTATCCGTAAAACCGTTTCGGAAAAAGTGAATGCCGCCGGTTTCGAAGGCGTAACTGTACAGCCCATGATCCGTACCGATGGCTACGAAATCATCATTGGCAGCAGTATTGACCCGCAATTTGGTCCTGTGCTGCTGTTCGGAACCGGAGGTCAACTCGTCGAAATATTCAAGGACCGCGCACTGGGACTTCCTCCGCTGAACTCGACCCTGGCGCGGCGCATGATGCAGCAGACCAAAATTTATGAAGCCCTCAAAGGCGTGCGTGGCCGCGATCCGGTGGACATTTCCGCCCTGGAACAAATCATGGTGCGCTTCAGCCAATTGGTCGTGGAACAGCCCTGGATAAAAGAAATCGACATTAACCCGTTGTTGGCCGCACCCGAACGTATCACCGCACTGGATGCCCGGGTACTTCTCCATTCTCCGGATACAAAACAGGAAGACTTTCCAAAGCTGGCCATCCGCCCCTACCCCATTGAATACGTCAATCCCTGGGTGATGCAAAACGGCGAAAGCGTGATCATCCGGCCCATACGTCCGGAAGATGAACCCTTGATGGTGGAATTTCATAAAACCTTGTCAAACGACTCCGTACACTTCCGTTACCTGGGCCTGATGGCACTGGACGAACGAATCAAGCATGAACGCCTCACACGTCTGTGCTTTATTGATTACGACCATGACATGGCCCTCGTGGCCGACCGAAGCGACCCGACCACCGGCGACCACAAAATCCTCGGTGTGAGCCGGCTCATTGGTATTCATGGCAGCGACGATGCAGAATTTGCGGTGGTCGTCAGCGACAATGTACATGGCCAGGGGCTGGGCATTGAAATGATGCGGCAGTTGATCGATGTGGCTCGGAAAGAAGGCCTGAAGCACCTGGTCGGCAAGGTGCTCCCCGACAACGTAAGCATGTTGCACCTGCTCGAAAAACTCGAATTCACTATAGTCAAAAAGACCGGTGAGCCTTACGACGTATATCTGGAGTTGTAACCGCACACCACAGTACATTTAAAAGCACATTTTATGAACTGGGCGATGATCCTGTACACTGTACGCAAGCACGATCATCGCCCAGATTTTTTTTAGTTGTGAATGTTGAATATAAAACCAACTACTGGAACACGACACATGGAACGTCTCGAAATAGAAAATTTCCTGTGCATTAAAAAAGCGGAACTGGAAATAAAACGCTTCAACGTAATCATCGGCCCCCAGGCCTCCGGAAAAAGCGTCCTCGCAAAACTCGCGTTTTTCTTTAAAGAAATCTTTAAAATACAGTTTCAAGAATCAATCTTAAGGAGAGAAAGTGAGTCAGAATTTGTCCGTAATTGTAAATTGAAGTTTGAAGAAATTTTCCCGCCGTATGCCTGGAGAAAGACATTTAATGTTGTATATAGGCGTGGTAAAAATGACTCAATTAACGATAATAACAATATTTGGGTATCCATCACCTATGAGCATGACACCGACAATCTTGATCTAAAATATTCTCCTGAATTTAGTGAATTTTACAATTCGCAAATCAAAAGAATACAAACAGAGATTGATCATCCAGATGAATCGAATCAGATGGATCGTGAATTTAGTTCTTATGTTTCATTTCTTATTGATGCCAGAAATAGTTTTCGAGACTATTTCGATCTTGATAATGTTTTTATACCAGCTACAAGGTCAATCATTGCTTTGATGCAAAAAAACATGTTTTCATTAATGCCGAACAAAGTAAAAATTGATCCATTCCTGGAATCATTTGGCATCGAATATGACTCTTTGAAAAAGAAGTATGGCTCGAAGACTACATATGAACTTCTGAAAGCTTTACATGACGAAATGTCCCCTTTGGTGAATGAGGTTATTGGGGGAAAGTATGAGCATAAAGACGGAGACTGGATTGTAAATGGAGATACGAAAACTAAATTGGAAGATGCTTCATCGGGGCAACAGGAAGCTGTGCCCATGTTGGTGTATTTGTCTGTATATCCTCATGTTGATATTAGTGAAGGAATAACCTATTTTATAGAAGAGCCTGAGTCCCATCTATTTCCCAAGGCGCAAAAGCAAATTGTCAGCATACTGGCAACACTGTACAACTTGTGCGAATCAAATTATTTCATCACAACTCACAGCCCTTACATACTCACAGCCATCAACAATCTGATCACTGCTGAGCAGGCCTATTCAACTGGTAAAAATAATCAAAGAGTTGAGGAATTGGTACCTATGAACCAGCACCTTTCTTATGATGATATTGCGGCGTATACGATCAAAGATGGGGTGTTGTGTTCTATCATGGATGAAGAGAACAAGATTATTGGCCCAAGTATTATTGATGATGTTTCAGATGAATTTGACTCAACGTTCGATGGCTTGCTGGATGTGCTGTATGAGGGAAAATGAGCTTTTTCAAATATGTTCAAAAGTTTCTTCTAATAAAATTGTTACTGCTGAAGAAAAAGGAAAGAAATTTCAAATCTATAATTCAGCTGGACAAAAAATAATAAAAGTAACTGTAGATGGCTGTGTGGTCAACGACTCATCAGAACGTTGTGATTACATTTTTGAAATAGGCAAACCTGTTCAACATGCTTTCTTCGTAGAACTGAAAGGCAATGATATAAGAAAAGCTTGTTCGCAACTATATACAACGCTTACACGGTTCAGCAACAGGTATTCCGGTGTTCAAACAGAGGCCTGTATTGTAGCATCCAACACTAAAATCCCCAATACAAAACTCACACAAGAAAAAAACCGATTCAAAAATGATTTTGGTGTAAAACTCACAATGAAATCCAGGAAATATTTGGTGAATCTTTCTCTTCTCTAAATCTGGGGAATTTCAGGATTGTTGATCCTGTCAACAGTTTACCTCAGCCCCAATAGCTATGCTGTATTTTGTGTTCATCTGGTATAATGATCATAGAAAGTTGATAACCGGGCCTACTTGCTGCCACGGAAGGTGGTGAGCGGACATCACAACGCACAGGAACGGATCCGGTGATTTGCCCATCGGGTAGCGTGCGTTTCTGTGAGGAGGCTGGGAAATGACAAAGAAACAGGCTGAAAAAGAAAATTCACGTGAATTTTCGCGTAGTATGGTGCAGGTAAATGCAGAAATTCGATTAACTTGTGGGATGCTTATCGAAGGAAAAACACGGGATGCCAGTTTGGGTGGTGCCTTGTTTACTACAGAACGGCCCTTGCCCCAGGGGCACCCGGTATGTGTAACGCTTTGTCTTGACTTTGGTGATGAGCATCAACGTATCAAAGCGGAGGGACATGTCGCCCGTGTGGATGAAGACGGAATTGCGATCAGCTTTAAGAGTATCAGTGCGGAAGGACTGGAGCATTTACGGCGTGTAATATTGTATAATGCCGACGATGCCGATCAGGTTGAATCCGAATTTGAAAAACATGCCGGGTTGCGACCTTTGGAAAAGATACCCTTTTCGTAAACAAGCCCATTATTCAACTGGCTGAATTTAAGACAACATTGTTGCAGGGGCGATTGGCGGAATTGCCCTTTTTTGCTTTTAATCATCGTTTTTTGAATAGCATACGAATATTTCCAGGAGTTTATGTAAATGCCTTTGTTTGGTTTTATTTGCGAAGCATGCGCAATGGAGCAGGAGTTACTGGTACGGAACGATGAAGTTCCCGTTTGTACTGCATGTGGTTCGGACAAATTGGAAAAGCAACTGAGTCATTTCATGCCATTGCAGGGTTCCGCAACGCACGCGGAACCGGTTGGCTGCGGCGCTTCACAGTGTTGCCAAATGCAGGGTGGTTGTTGTCCTTTCGACTGATTTCACTGGTATCCTGAATCTAGGCAGTACTTTATACATGATGTGGCATCATAATTATTGAAAGACAAAGCTTCATGAATAACACGTCGCCAATCCCAAAGCCCACAACCTTGCGTGCTGTATTTCTGCGGGCGTTCATCGAAGCACATCGTCGGCGACCCGCCAGTTTTTACTTTTTGCTGGTGACACCGCTGGTGCTGCTGTTGGGCGTTCCTATGTTTAACTATATGGAGCAGCCGAAACGTTTTGTACTTATTCTCAGCATGATGTTCCTGTTTTTTGGTGTGATGCTTGCACAAGCAACCATGGATATGATGTACATCATGCGACGCCATTTCAGGGAAGAGCGGCAAAGCTTTACCGAAACTTTGGGTGATACCCGGTTTGCCGGTGAGTTGGGGCGAAAAGTAGGAGAGCGTCGGCATGACGCGTAACCGTTAAATTTTCTCCCGCCGTGCGATTTTTGCGCTTTACTCTCGACTTCATGGAAAAAATCTCGTTTTTATATGTCCAGACTAGAAGAAGCCCCCAGGAATATTCTGGTGATGCTCCCCAATTGGTTGGGCGATGTCACCATGGCAACCCCCGCGTTGCGTGCCTTGCGCAACCATTTTCCCGAAGCAGTCATTACTGTTGCCGGGAAAGAGTCCTCCTGTCTTCTGGTTGAAGGTCTGTCAAGTATAGATGGCGCTTACATCTTCCCCGCAAAAATGGGAGCAATGCGAATGCTTCTCCATGCACGCAAAATGGCGCCCTATGCCCGCGATATCTGTGTCGTACTTCCCCATTCTTTTCGTGCTGCATTGGTGGCCCGAATGACTGGCGCCAAGCAACGCATTGGATATGCCAGGGGCGGTCGCAGCATGTTGTTTACCGACAAGGTTTTGCCCTACCGGGAAAAAGGGAAAATTGCGCCGGTTTACATGGCGGAAGAGTATTTAAATCTGGTGGCATTACTGGGGTGCGTGGACGACGATCAGGGCCTGGAGTTGAATGCCGCAGATATTGAAGTAGATGCAGTGCGTGCCTGCATAGATGTGACTCGGCCTGTGGTCGGCTTTGCGCCAGGCGCTGCGTTTGGTGCTTCCAAGTGCTGGCCCGCGGAAAGGTATGCCCGGGTGGCCGATGAACTAACGCGCCGCTATGATGTGCAGTGCCTCCTATTTACCGGCCCAGGCGAAGAGGAAACCCGAGAAACTGTGATGCGGGAAGCCAGTGTTGCGCGCTTCATACCGTTTCACCACGGCAGACCTACTATCGCTCGGCTGAAAGCCGCCATATCACAAGTGGACCTTTTCATCGGCAACGACAGTGGACCCCGGCACATCGCCATCGCCTTTAAAAAGCCCGTCATATGTATCATGGGCCCGACTTCGCCCCGATATACCGATAGCCCGTGGGAAATTGGACAGGTCTTGCGGATAGAGGTGGATTGCGGTCCGTGCCAAAAACCAGTTTGCGTAACCGACCACCGCTGCATGACCGGGATCACCCCGGACATGGTGGTTGACGCAGCACGTAGTTACCTGGATGGATCAAAGAAAAAGGCCAGCCTTAGCTTTTCGTAACATGTATGGAAAACGCATCTACGAAGTTGGGTGCCCAGTGGAGCGTGTCACGCGACGAGATATAATTTTTGCTGGCACGCCCTCCGGGGTGCGTTGTTGGGGGCGATACTTACCCGGGGTGGCGGCCTTTGGCCTTACCCCGCGCTACGGTGCTTTAATCCCTTCGGGATAGGAACGCTCTCCACCAATGAAGCGCAAGGCGCGACTCCTCACCGTCACACCTACCCCAATCGTCATGCCCACGAAGGTGGGTACCCCACAGGATGATGAAGGAACCGAGGGCACAGCTTTAGCTTGTATTTTGTATTCCCACAGGTAGGTTTTAGTTGCTAGGTATAAATATAAGCATGTGCTAGTAATGTGTATTTCTAGGTTCCCGCCTTCGCGGGAATGACGGAAAGGGAGCTATGCGTGAGTGGTTATTTGGTAAGCGAATGCGGGTATCTCTTGCTAGCACACCCTCCGGGGTGCTGGTTTGGGGGGGACGTTTACCCGGGGTGGCGGCCGTTTGGCCTTACCCCGCGCTACGGTGCTGTAATCCCTTCGGGATAGGAACATGCCTGCGTGTGGTAAGCAGGAGCGCGAAGCGTGGCACCGATGATCGCATACATCAACATGATCACGCCACCCAACCGTCATACCCGCGTCTTATACCAGGGAGGTGCTCTGCCATCGCGGCATCGATGTTCTCATCCATCTAATCAGTTATTTCATTTTAAAAATCTGCGTTCATCTGCGCAATCTGCGGATAGTAAAACGCGACAAGGTTTGTCTATGTTGCACGCCCTCCGGGGTGCGTTGTTGGGGGCGATGTTGACCCGGGGTGGCGGCCTTTGGCCTTACCCAGCGCTACGGTGCTGTAATCCCTTCGGGATAGGAACGCTCTCCACCAATGAAAGCGCAAAGCGTGACCATCTACACCGTCATGCCCGCAGGAGGGTATCTAGTGGAGCGCAAGGCGCGACTCCACACCATCTATACCTACCCCCAACCGTCAGACCCACGAAGGCGGGTATCTAGTGGAGCGCGTAGTGTTGTGTGTGGAAAGTCCCTTGTTGGTCTCTCATCCGGGCAAATTTCAATGATCAGTTCATTTTTTGCTATTTTCATAACTTAAACCTATTATATACAAGATATGGACAGAAGCAGAACATTAACTTGAAATATATTTTACACGCTATTACAATGGATTCAGATTTCAGTTTTGTACAAGAGCAACACACTGCTTTATATTTCATATTTCCCTGGCTTTTGAGGACTTATCATGATGAATACCATGCCAATGCTTGACCTAACCCCACTGATGCCTTCGCAAATTACAACCTTTGACTGTATAGAAAAACGGGATGGCCGTAAGGTACCGTTTGATGCTGGAAAGATCACAGCAGCCTTGTGTAAGTCAGGTGAGGCAACGGGAGAATTTGGAGAAGGAGAAGCACGTCAACTGACCTTGCGTGTATTGGCATTGTGGCAGCAGATGGAAATGCCCCAGCCTCCCACGGTAGAAACGATTCAGGATGTGGTGGAGGAGGTGCTGCTGGCCTCACCTTACAAAAAATCGGCCAAGGCATATATTCTTTACCGGGACCAGCATGCGCGGATTCGTGAAATTGTGCAGCAGGCGGATGTCGAACTCATCGACCGCTATTTAAGCCAGCAGGACTGGAAAGTGCGTGAAAACAGCAATATGGCGTATTCTCTTCAAGGCCTGAACAACTATATTTCGAGTGAAGTGAGCAAGACCTATTGGCTCAATAAAATTTACACCGGTCCCATACGTGAAGCCCACAGCTCCGGTGATTTACATATCCATGATCTGGGGTTGTTGTCGGTGTATTGTGTGGGCTGGGACTTACAAGACGTGTTGCGTTGTGGTTTTCGCGGGGCACCGGGCAAAGCGGAAAGCGCGCCGGCAAAGCATTTCCGGACGGCATTGGGGCAGATGGTCAATTTCTTTTATACCTTGCAAGGAGAAGCAGCCGGGGCGCAGGCTTTCAGCAATTTCGATACGTTGCTGGCCCCGTTCATCCGGCAGGATGGTCTGGAATACCGGGAAGTCAAGCAGGCACTCCAGGAGTTTGTGTTTAACCTCAATGTGGCTACGCGTGTTGGATTTCAAACGCCTTTTACCAACCTGACCCTGGACCTGTTGCCTCCGAAATCGTTACGGGATCAGAGTGTTATCATAGGCGGGAAAGCACAGGACAGCACGTACAGCGAATACGAAGCGGAGATGATTCTATTGAACCGGGCATTTCTCGAAGTCTTGGCGGAAGGTGATGCGAAAGGCCGGGTATTCAGTTTTCCTATACCGACCTACAACATCACGCCAGATTTCAATTGGGACGCGCCAGGCATTGATAAGTTATGGGAAGTAACTGCGCGGTACGGCATCCCGTACTTTGCCAACTTTATTCATTCTGATCTGTCCGCGGATGATGCCCGCAGCATGTGCTGCCGCCTGCGTTTGGACTTGCGTACCTTGGAGAAGCGGGGTGGTGGTCTCTTCGGCGCCAATCC
>Ga0334884_1002896_pt1 | contig 20673 bp, 16 predicted proteins | sample GraSluR1_MG_7_FD_207215 | JGI IMG/M metagenome (GOLD analysis project Ga0334884, IMG submission 207215) | Sludge microbial communities from methane-producing bioreactor in Wageningen University, Netherlands - Granular Sludge_12_05 R1 | ecosystem: Engineered > Bioreactor > Anaerobic >...
TTAATGGAATTGAAAGATCAGGGGATGCAAAGTCAGGAAGCGAGGCGCATGGATAAAATTCGCCGGCAGAAATCGCGTCGTCGTCGTCGATCAAGCAGTGATACCATCAATGTAAAGCGTGTAAATCAGGAGGACAGCATAACCAAAAATAATGACCCGGAATCGGGATAAAGATTCCAGGCCATGATAAGGTTCAATAGTATAAACGGATAAATGGTTAAAGTTTTCAAGCCAATTTTGGGACTTCAAAATCTGGGTGATATTCACGTGTTAGTAACGCATCGGCATCTGAAGCATCAACAAAGGTTTCTTGCTCAGGATCAAATTGTAATGAGCGTTTAAGCCGATACGAAATGTTGGCCAAATGACAACATGTGTTTGAGACATGAGCGTCTTCCATGTTGCCTTGTATTTCTGCTGGATTTCTGCTTTTTACGGCATCCAGGAAATTCTGAAAAGCACCATTGGATTCCGGGTAGGGGTATTCAGACTCATCAAGCTCAATCGGATTGTCAGCCGCATCAAAGAACCCCTTGTCTTGTACATAATATCCATCACTTCCATAGAACAAGTTGCCAACACGTACTCCCGATTCATCATTGGTAAAACGGTTTCGTACATCAAATACCATCATGGTGCCATCAGCGAAGGTAAACGTCGCAACGTTCGTGTTGGGAGTTTCTGCCTGGTCTTCGTAGGTATATCGTCCTCCCGCGCTGTGTACACTGACCGGAAGTCCTTTATTCATGCCCCAGGCGGCAATGTCCATCTGGTGTACACCTTGATTTCCGATTTCACCATTCCCATAATGCCAGAACCAGTGCCAATTGTAGGGATGATACAGCGAAATATAGGGTTGTTCTGATGCGGGCCCCTGCCACAAGCGCCAATGCAAGCCATCTGGGGGAGATTCCGGTTCCGCAAATCCTATGCTGTCTCGTCGGCCATGCTTGTAGCCCAATGCCCTGGCGGTATGTAATGGCCCGATTATCTCACCGGATTGAAGCAACTTAATATCTCGCATCCAGCGTTTATCAGATCGGCTTTGTGTACCGTGCTGTATAATTTGTCCATATTGTTCTGCCGCGGCAATGAGTTGACGTCCCTCAAATACATTATGTGATGCAGGTTTTTCTACATAGACATCTTTGCCAGCCTGACAAGCCCAAATGGCACTCAATGCATGCCAATGATTCGGAGATGCAATACTGATGACATCAATGTCATCATCGGCCAAAGCATCACGGATATCGACATACGTTTTAAGATCATGATCATGGTCGTTTTTGATTTGATCACGTCGTCCGTTCAGCACCCGTTCATCCGCATCGCAGATGGCAACCAGTTCTGAATCGGGAGAATTCATGTAGCTACGTATGTGGGTGTTGCCTTGTCCGTTAACCCCCACGACACAGACACCAATTCGATCATTGGCGCCAATTACAGTGCTCCGTGACATAGTACCCGCAGCCATGACTGCTGCCGCGGATGTGCCCAAAAAACTACGTCGCGTTAGTTTCATTTTACCATCTCCTTTGTATGGTTTTAATAATTCAGTTTAATAAAGCATAATGGGCAGTATGCTTTGAATTCAAGGTTCTCTACATAATCGAGTCACAATGCTCTCCTGAATGGTATCGTCATCACACGTACTATCAAAAATCAGCATAGGCAAACGGCAAGATTATTGAGCGATAATTCTCCAAGGATTAGTATATTCATTCCCGTATTTCTGGAACATGCCACCAGTCGGGGGCAATATCATGGACTCGGAGATACGCGTTGATTTCATCAAAAATAGCCTGGGAGTCCGGATCGCCGTCTTGTTTCAGGTGACACTCTACAATATCAGACTGAATTTTGTAGAATTCGAGATCTGGATCGTCCGGGTTATCTCGGATGAATTCACGTGCGCGACGCAATTCACTTTCGAAATGCGCTCTGGAATAGTCCGGCTCAGGCTCTTCGATTTTCTCCGGTGGATTTCGCAGGGCTTCGAGATGATTGATTTTCCGCAGAACAAGTGGATTGTCCGGGGAGAGTACTCCCTCGGCACGCTGGAAAAAGTCTTCGGCCTGCTTCAACTTCAGGCAAGCACGAGATGCCAATAAGTATGCCTGTATTTCTTCCTCACTCATTATATGAAGCTGGGCTTCATCGGGGCTTTCAGGACATTTTTCCAGGCAAGCTTCTGGATTTTGAAGAAAGCGATCCAGATAAAACCGGGCCAGTTCAACCGGTCGTTTTGCGTAGGCAATTGCTTCCAGGTCTTGTTCTGCCACAGAAATCAACCAGGCTCTTTTTGCCGCTTCGTCGGCGAATTCGGGTCTGTTTCTATGAATATCCGTTAAGGCACTGTCATACAAACGTCGCAAGGTATTGTGCAATTCTATCAAACTTTCCACAACATTCAGGTTACAGGGAATGTCATATTTAAAGTAGTAGTTCATGAATTCATCAATGATGGGGATACGCTCTTCCAGTATTTCCTTCGAAGTGAGTCTACCAAGATTGTGCGCGTATACTTTAATTACGAAGTTACACAGAGCCAGGTTAAATTCTTCTTCATCCGGGTTCTTCTCAATCCAATTCCGGACAAGGGTCACCAATTAATCCCTGCTTCCACTGTGGTTTTCTATGTAACGTAATTCGGCCCAACGTTTTATATTTTCCGGAGTGGCTTCGTCCTCCATCAACTTGAGACATGCTGCACGAACAGCTTCAACACTTTCTTTCTTAATCCGACGTTCACTCGCTGTCATGAAGGTTGCGAACATTTCATCAGACAATTTGCCACTTCTTCGCAAATCAGATGTTGATGGCACAATCGACTGGGTCAATCCATGTCCAATTCGAAACTCAATGGCCATCTGGGCTTGGGCATCCATAGTCAGTATCAACAGGTATAATCCTGCAATGCAAGTACAGCAGACTGCTTTCATGGTAAGATCTCCTTATGTGTCAGGATGTGTATATGCTATGGAACAGGGACGGTACGCGGATCAACCGCCGGCAGGCCTTGCTCCAGTCGATCAAGCACATGTAGCGCCCGATTAAATCTCTCATGATAGTCATGAATATCATGTTTTTCATAGGTTTCCCTGGCTTCGGTGAGCATTGCTCGGGCTTTGTCGCGGTACTGATTACGCAAGGGCAAAAAAGCACAAATTCGATGTATAAGCCTTCTCATTAAATCTGGCGTAAATGGGTCTGAATCGGTGGAGTAAGGGATAATGTCGCCCCGATCTTCGAGTATAGGCAGTATAAGTAATTTTCGAATCAAATTGTGTACTTCTTCGTCGGGATAGCGCATCAAGACAGTAGTGTTCATCAAAATAGTATAGCCATGCATTGGTGGTGGTGATTCCCCTGCTGGAGTACGCAGAATACGTAATGCGAATTCTCGAATCTCATCTCGTGGTGGCTCATGTACCAAGATAAGTACGAAATGGTTGATCAGGCGCCAGTCCTTTTTTTCTTTTTCCAATTCTTTCATACCCAGTTGTAAATAGTGCAAGACCTGTTCTTCCGGTTGTGGTAAGTAAACATTAGTCATCTCTGTTAAGGTCAGCCGGTGTTTTTTTTATATGCTTCATACTCCTTGAATATTTTCGAATAAATATTGGTGAGTTCCCGAATCATGGGCTGCGAATCCGGTTCCTCAGGAGAAGCACTGCCCTCGAATGCCAACAGGGTTAATACAACCATGCATGTACAGCAGACTGATTTCATGGTAGATCTCCTTATGTGTCAGGATGTGTATATGTTATGGAGCAGGGACGGTACGCGGATCAACCGCCGGCAGGCCTTGCTCCAAGCAATCAAGTATATGCTGATATAAAATATGAGATCATAATAGTAATATACCATATGGTGTTTACAAGTTTCCCTGGCTTCGTTGGGCATAGCGTAAAATTTTCCCTTAGAAGCTTATATATAAAAAAACTTTCAAAGCTGAAGCCTGGGCATTTCACCTGGATGTGAGCTTGGTAAGTTCAGAAAAAAAGAGAGATACCGCATATAACTTTATCTGAGCTAAATAATCGGTGAATTCTGAAGTCGAACCAGGGATTCAATACTGCTGAGATGGACACTGAACCATAGCTGATCGAAGGAAACAGTTGAATACTCATGCTGGCAATTGAAACTGGAAAAAATTATACCCGAGGGTTGCTGGTTATAGAAATTCACGTGCATGGCCGGAATAGTACACTGCTATCTGGTTTCGTTTCTGAAAGAATTTTACCCCCTAGTCTTGATCGGCATATAACAAATCCTCAAATTGCCATCTTAAAGTTTTATATTATGTTGGCAAAATTTTTTGCATGGCTCAATTTATATAGAAACTTGAGACCGTTTTTATCTATTATATTATCTTTATAAAACAAATAAGCATGGAGAGATTTTTTGCTGTACTATTTTGATCTTGCAGGAGTAGCAGTTTTTGCTGCTAGTGGTGTACTGGCGGCCCGCGATCGAAATCTGGATATCTTTGGTATTCTTATTGTCTCTACACTCACTGCCATTGGTGGTGGCACGCTTCGTGATCTTTTGCTGGATCACCATCCAATTTTTTGGATTGTTGACACTTGGTATTTGATAGTGATCATCATTGCTACGGTATTGACTATCGGTTATTTGCGAGTGCGTCTTCCGTTAACTCCGCTCTTTCTCTTGGCAGATGCACTTGGACTGGCACTTTTTGCCATTTCTGGTGCTCGGTTGGCACTTGAGGCAGGGCATTCCCCAATCATTGTTGTCATTATGGGAGCTATGTCCGGAGTGACCGGCGGAGTGTTACGAGATGTGATTACTGCAAGAGTCCCCTTGATTCTTCATAAAGAGATCTATGCAACTGCCGCAATATTGGGAGTGGTGTTGTATGTGCTCCTCCATCAGGTTGGTCTTCCGGATTCTATCGCAACAATTGCAGGCATGGCGACTATAGTAGTTCTTCGTGTTCTAGCCATACGATGGGGAGTAAATCTCCCTGTAGTATACAAGGAATAATTTTCTCACTGAGAATTTAGTTATACACCGTTGAAACTGTATGAAATTATCGGTCTGCAAGAAAATAGTTTAAGCTCTGGGCAAGGCAAAAGTTCTGACTTCTTATATTGATTTGTATATTAAGCTAAGGTCACATTGCTACATTGTAGATATATTCATTATTACTGGTACAGTTTACAAAGGTGACCCAGCTTGCATTGATCTTATCGTCACTTTTGGTAGCCATAGAACAGGTCCCGACCTTTTACCAGGGCTTGCGTCTTTGCATCTGCTATTGAACGCTTGAGCATCCAGAAACCACAATCCAGATGAATATACTGTATTCGATTTGTTCCGTGTATCTTTTCAGCAGACACAATACGTCTGGCAATTTCATAAGACCAATCCCAAAAAAAAATACTTGAATTCTTTAGGGCCCGCAAGATTACTGTTATGTGTTCAACCTGACCATTACATATCTTGCAACATGAATGATGTTTCTGTTCCAATAACTTCAAGCGACAGTATGTCATAATACAAGGCTGGTCTGTTGAAGGGCAATTTATCAAGTCGAAAACTGCCAAGTCGGCAAAAACGGGAAAACAGAATACGGAGAACGGGATATGGAAAACTTTCCACGGACAACCATTGAGCATCTATCAGTCTCACGGCTGATGATGGGAACCAACTGGTTCATGGGATTTTCCCACACCAGCAAGGCGAAAGACCGTTTAATACTTGAAACTATGACGTCTGAGCGTATCGCCGACACCATCGAAGCTTTCATGGAGCTTGGTGTAGATACGTTATATGGCATGAGCCCCGATCCAAAATTGATTCGAGCTGTGGAGATGGCCCAGGACCGCACTGGCCAACGCTGTATCATTATTTCGATCCCCACCTTACCTTTGGACAGTTCACCACAATACCTTGGAGAAGCCGAGCGGATTCTGGATGAATATGCAGCTATTGGTACCGATATCTGTATGCCGCATCAGTGTACTACCGATGCATTTATCAATCGCCGCACACAGCGACTTGATGGTATTGAAGTTTATCTGCAAATGATCCGGGACCGGGGAATGTTGCCGGGCCTTTCGACCCACATGCCTGAAACACCCATATACGCGGATGCTTCCGGGCTGGATGTAGCCACCTATATTCAGATTTACAATGCCGCGGGATTCCTGATGCAGATAGAGATCGATTGGGTACAACGCATGATCTGGAATGCGAAGAAGCCGGTAATTACTATCAAGCCGTTGGGAGCAGGAAAGCTACCGCCACTGGTTGGTCTGGCATTCTCCTGGAGTACATTACGGGACATTGATATGGTCTGTATCGGCACCGGCAGTCCCGATGAAGCGAAAGAAGCGGTTGAAATATCGCTTGCTGTCCTGGAGCATCGCCTACCGGACATGACCCTTCAGGAAACACGCAGCAAAGCATCATTGCGATAAAATAAAATATTTTATGCGCTGACATTTTTTTACATGTAGTAATGCCCGATCATTTACAATAGATGTATATGTATGACAAAAAAACATTTAAAAGCCAAGAGTTCCAGCTAAAAAAAACTTCGCTAGATTACAGTGAGGCAATTTCTTTAGGCTTGATTGCTCTGGTCGTGGTTTTGCTTTGGCCCACGGTATTTGTTTACCCAATTAAGTTATTGGTGGTATTTTTTCATGAAGCGAGTCATGGTGCGATGGCCTATGCAACGGGAGGCCGGGTAGTTCGAATGGCGTTGCACGCCGATCTTTCGGGATATTGTGTCGTAGCAGGGGGCAATGCGTTTCTGGTAGCTTCTGCCGGTTATCTTGGGAGTATGCTTGCCGGCGCGTTTTTACTTGTTGCAGCCAGGAAAACGGCTTGGACTCCGTATATCAGCCAGGCATTCAGTGTGGCAATGGTATTTGTAGCGATATTATTTATTCGACCTTTGGTCAGCTTTGGCCAGCTATTTGCATTTATCAGCGCAGGTGGTTTTTTTATGCTTGGATGGAAAGCATCACCATGGATGAACCGGGTTCTTCTGCAAGCCATCGGAATAGCCAGTTGCATGAAAGCGCTGTTGGATATGCATGCGGTGACATTTCTATCACCGAATATGCCCAGCGATGCGACCATATTGGCAGAGATCACTGGCATACCCGCTTTTGTCTGGGGTATATTCTGGCTGATTCTGGGTTTGATAACCTTATGGATGCTTCTGCCCTACCTGCTACGTAGACCTAGATCACTCTATTCTGCTGAGGATGGGGTTTCGACAGGGTCTTTATAACGGTCTTGCGGATTCTCCACAATGAACGATAACAAGAAAATAGAGACTGGCATCACGAGACTGAGAACGATCGTTGGTTGAAAGTGACCCAGCAATAACTCACCTGTACTGAAGAATACTGGACCTATCGCACTCGCAAAGACCATGATTGACATGTTAATACCGGTCAATGCACCCAGGTGTGTCCGACCATAATATTTTGGAAAAGCAACCGTTATGATAGTACCGAAAAGGCCTCCGCTGATACCGAAGCCCACCACCATTAGTGCTTGACCCCAAATATGATTCAAAAAAATCATACCGCAAGTGCCCATAAACTGGGCTATCATCATCACTGTTAACAACCACTTCATACGTATTCGGTCACTGATCAATCCGCCGACAAAATTTACAGGAACACTGATAAAAGGCATTGGTATGAACAATGCATAAGCATAATCACGCGACAAACCATTTTCTGCCGCAAGGGTAGACAGATGAAAGAACAATGCAGTGGTCAGCAGCGCGTTGAACGCAGGCCCCAAAGAAAATGCCCAAAATGGTAAGGTGCGCAGGGCTTCGTTGCGAGTAAAATCCTTGTAGATAACCGTCTCACGGGACTGCATATCTTTGCGTTTCGCATCACTAATTGTGCCATCCATATCCAGACCGCATTCTTCTGGATTATCTCTGTACAATAGCCAGCTCAGAAAACTTACGCCTATACCAACAATACTTGCCAGAATCACACAAGCCATGCGCCAGCCAACAGCCTGTACAAGATAATTCAGGACGACCATACTTCCATTAAACGAAAATGCCGTGAATACGCCAGCAATTCCCGAGGCCAGACCGCGCCGCAAGTTGAACCACTTCCCAACGGCGACACGAGCGACCATGGTCAGTAGTCCTTGCCCAAAGAAACGCATGGCAAGGAAACACACTATCAATATTGACATTGCAACAAGGAAATGACCATCACCAAAGAACCTGGAGAAATGATCAATTACTGAAAGGATCATGACACTTACACCCAGGCCTATCGCAGCGACAACGCCCATAGCACGAACACCAAACCGGTCTATCAGTGTACCGCCGTAAGGCAGAATCATACTGCTGCCAATAGTTCCCAGGGCATAGGCAATACTCAATTGGATTGAGGTCAATTGCAATACGGTGATAAGAGAATCTGTAAAGACACCTACCCCCATCGTTTGGCCGGGTATGCTCGCCACAGTACCAATGATAGAAATGGCCAATATTACCCAGCCATAAAAGAAAGATATATTTTTGGGTTTGAACGGGAAATTCACCCATCGACTTTGCACGATGTTGTGCTCCTTACCAATACATTAGTTAATTGTGTTTAAGAAAAATAATTTACTACCGAATTTCTATACTGCTAACGATAGTTTTTTAATATCTCGTGATATCCTTCACGAAAGGTAGGATAGATAAAACGATAACCAGAAGACACTATACGTCTGTTTCGATATCGACGGTTACCTCCTCGTTTCTGTGCTGGTAGATCGCTGGATGACACAATCTTGGGCTCTGGTAATTCTAACTGCGCTGCTATCCACCGCAGGAGCGTATTTTTTTCAACAGGGGCACAATCTACCGCCAGGTAACATGGTTCCGGATTTTGCAAATCAAGTAGATGTGCCAATATCCCCGCGCAATCTTCACGATGAATCAAATTCAGCCAGGCTGTTTTATCTTGTACACAGACCGCATCTCCAGTGACTACCTGATCAATGAGGCGTGTACGACCGGGACCATATATACCCGCGAGTCGTACGACTATTCCCGGAACTTTGGCTCTGAATACCTGTTCTTCGCCCAGAATCAATGCACGACTCGAAAAACTGGTTGGTTCAACCGGGCTGTTCTCATCTAGCCAGGAACCGTCTTGCTGATGGTACACACCTGTGCTTGAAGTATAGATGAATCGATCAGGTGGGCGATCCGAATTTTCAAGAACTCGCAGTAATCGGCTCACCTGGGTTACATAGGCAGCTTCGTAGGCAGCTTCTGTATATCCGGCGGCACTGGCAGTGTAATAGACAATATTCCAACGATGCGATGTAATGTGAACCTCAAAATCGCTGCTCATATCTGCGGCGATAGGTTGAATGCAGCTTGGAAGTGCGTTAATATTACGCCGTAAACCCCATACCTGATGCCCCATGGAGACCAACTGGTGTCCCAATGCCGTGCCTACATAACCACAGCCAGCTATGAGTATTTTCAATGATTTTATTTCGTTATTTTTCTCAGGCAAAACGCTGGACATTAATCTTCCAACTTAATATTCAAACAATAAAATTCTGGCCGGTCTGTATATAACACCAGAACCGGCCATGGCATGATCAATAAACGCAATTTTAAAATTAACTGTTATTCTGTTGAAATTCTCTCATGAAACTGCACAGTGTCTCTACCCCTTCAACGGGCATTGCGTTATAGAGTGAAGCACGACACCCACCAACAGAACGATGCCCTTTAAGACCATCAAGTCCTGATGCTGTTGCTTCAGAAATAAATTTTTTCTCAAGCTCTTCGTTGGGGAGTCGGAACGACACATTCATTAATGAACGGCTTTCTGGAAGTGAATGCCCACGGTAATAGCCATCACTCTGATCGATTGCATCATAGAGCAATCCGACTTTCTTGCGGTTTATGGCTTCCATTTTATCCAGCCCACCGATGTCTTCCAGCAACCATTCTGTTACAAGGCTTACCATGTAAATACCAAAAGTCGGCGGTGTGTTGTACAGGGAGTCATTTTCTGCCATCAACTTATAATCCAATAACGCTGGCAGGTTTTCCGGACTTCGCGCTATCATGTCGTCGCGAATAATAACTACTGCCATACCGGAAGGCCCGACATTCTTTTGGGCGCCGGCATATATCAGGCCATAAGGTGTGACATCAATTGGACGAGAGAGAAAATCAGAAGAGGCATCACAGACAAGTGGCACATTTCCCGAAGCTGGTTCTTCAAAAAATTCGATTCCCTGTATGGTCTCATTTGAAGTAAAGTGCAGATAGGCAGCGTCTGGATTCAGCTCCAGTTCGTCACTTTTGGGCATACGATTATAGTTGTCGCTTTTGCCATTCCATACGGTATGCACTTCACCAAATTTTTTTGGCTTCACCAATAGCCTTGCCTGCCCATGAACCACAATTAATGTAATCTGCAGGTTTACCATTCATGAGATTCATCGGTACCATGGAAAAATTCATGGTAGCACCACCAGGGGTAAACAAGACTTGATAGTTTTCTGGCAGATTCAACAAAGTACGGATATTGTTTTTAGCTTTCGCATGTACCGCATCAAAAGCTTTACATCGATGGCTTATTTCCATCACAGATGCGCCTGCGCCAGGCAGGCAAAGAAATTCGTCCTGTGCTTTTTCCATTGCCTTGAGGGGCAATGCAGCGGGACCGGCAGAAAAATTGATAACTCGTTGCTCCACGGCAAATTCTCCTTTAATAATAGAAAATAATGGTACTGCGTTGTAGCACTAAATTGTGGGGTATAAGTTGTATCCGCAAAGAAATCTTGAATTGAAACACCGGTAGCGTAGTTCTGTTAAATAAACATCACAAGGAAGGCCCCCGGAAATAGCAAATAATCCTACCAGGAAGTATGCGCAGAATTTTATCACGCGCATAAACACAATGACCACCAATAATTCTATCAGGAATGCACCGGGCTATGCCAGTGTTGATATATCAGGTACACACTTGAGAATGCATCTGGTATCCTGTATTATGAATAACTTGTATTTCAAATACATTAATACTAACTTTTTACATTTAAAGGTTGCATGTCAACGCAGTGTCATTTATCACATCTAAAAATAAAACCTGTCGCATAATTGGCTTGTTGACGATATTCTCGTTCATCAACAACGCTGCTATGGCATTTATTGCATCTTGCTTGTGTGGCGCATCATGCCTTGTTTCAAATCAAGTACCTCGTGAAGGTTTGACACCTAACCCATGCTGTATGCACACAACAACGCATGGAGATATTGATGATGAAAATCAATCTAACCAATCTTCTCACTGTCATAAACCTGATGCGCCTGTAGTACCTTCAAATTTTCCAGATTCAAGTAAATACGAGGTAGTTTCAGTTGCTAATGTGTCCTGGTGTAAATGTGATCATCAAAGCAGCCAGGTGTCTGACCAAGTTGTAATATGCACAAATCGTATTATCAATGAATTGAAATATATCGCGCCGCATTGTATCCTGACATCTAGTTCAATTGACAAGATACTTGAAATATCTGCCAAACATTATTTTGACGATTATAGCCTCCATTCAGATCACACCTGCCCTTCCATATATCAAATTTGCACACTTCTCAACTGATTTTATTCACTCCCAAAAGCATCTCTTAATCACCTTTTGTGTTGTTGCATCATTTCAGCAGCATAAAAGGCTCATTACCTTGCGAAAATTTCCATGAACCTTTGAGAAATTACTTCATCGTGTTTTTGATCATGGAACTGACTGGGAGCTGATTGCCATGGACGAACAGACCAACAATACAAAGAAATCACTTCTTACAAAATTTCCCATTCCTGGTTTCGGATGTACTTATCAGATTATTTTTCTCATCATTGTGTTTACCATCGGTATTGTCGTCGGTGGAAAATGGCATTCCGATCCTATGCACGACCATGATTCAGAAAACGGTTCGCAAGCTGAGCTGGATGATATCGAAGGGGATGTCATTTGGACCTGCTCCATGCACCCTCAAATACGTGCCGAAGAATTTGGGTTGTGTCCATTATGTAATATGGACCTGATTCCGGTATCAGATGATGACGATGCCGATGCAGCAGCACGTCCACGATTGATTTCAATTAGCGATTCAGCACATCAGTTACTGAATATCCAGACTTCACCTGTCGAGCGACGCTTTGTCGAGACAGATATTCGCATGGTAGGCAAAGTCGCGATTGATGAAACCCGTTTGGCGAATATCAGTGCCTGGGTACCCGGACGTATAGACCGATTATATGTGGACTTTACTGGAATTCAGGTTCGTGAAGGTGATCATATGGTGGCGCTGTACAGCCCGGACTTGCTGTCAGCGCAAGAAGAGCTTCGTGCATCGGCTCGTACACTTGAAACCTTACGCAGTGGTGCGCCTGATTCCCTGCGCCGAATAGCTGAGACCACATTGGATGCTGTTCGAGCCCGCCTGTACAGGTGGGGATTGACTGAAGAGCAGGTCAAGCAGGCAGAAACTGGCGAATGGCAGTCGGACCAAATCACCATTTATTCTCCTATTGGGGGCACAGTGATCCAGCGTGATGGCACCGAGGGTATGTATGTGGATGTTGGAACCCCTATATATACCATTGCCGATCTTCGCCAGGTATGGGTTATGCTTGAAGCCTACGAATCAGACTTGCACTGGATACATTACGGCCAACCGGTTTCTTTTACGGCTGCAGCATTACCAGGTGAGTCTTTTGACGGCATTATTTCATTTATAGATCCCGTACTTAATCCTGATACCCGGACAGTGCGGGTGCGGGTGAATGTTGCCAATGCTGATGGACGACTGAAGCCGGACATGTTTGTGCAAGGCTATATTCGCAGCCAAATTGCCACCGGTGGGCGAGTGGTACATCCTGAGCTGGCCGGTAAGTGGATTTCTCCAATGCATCCGGAAGTTGTCAAAGATGGTCCAGGGAACTGTACGGTCTGCGGCATGCCTTTGGTACGGGCTGAAACTTTAGGGTATGTTCCTGCCAATATTACAGATGCCGACAAACCTCTGCTCATTCCCAAGTCTGCACCGCTGATAACAGGCAAGCGGGCATTGGTCTATGTTTCAATTCCAGACATGGAACGCCCAACTTTTGAAGGGCGTGAAATTATACTTGGACCGCGGGCAGGAGACTACTACCTGGTTGTGAGTGGCTTGGAACCAGGAGAGCGTGTGGTCACACACGGCACCTTTAAAATCGACAGCGCGCTTCAAGTACTGGCAAGGCCCAGTATGATGGCGCCAGATGCATTGTTGGATAAATGGGACGACGAACCACTGGATGGAATTGAATTTTCTATACGTGAAAAGATGGAGTGGTTGTTGGATGCTTCTTTACATCTGGCAGGGTTGGACATTGATTCAGAAGATGATCTTAATGATGCGGCTCAAAACATGATGCAGCATTTTAATAATATTGATCCATCTGTACTCCCCCCGGAAGCACAGGGGTATTGGTCAGAAATTGTTATGAAGCAACGCAACAATTCCATGGGGTTGCTTGCAGCAAGAACCATAACGGAACAAAAAGATTATCAGGCTGATATCCGGCGACTCGCAGAAAAAATGGGGGCCATCTTCGGCCTGATTGACGCACCCTTACCCGATGCCCCGGAAACGCTCCAGGCTGATATTCGCAAGGTGTTTGATGCATACATAACCATACAACAAGCGTTGGCTGATGATGACTATAGCACAGCGCAAAATGCCATCCCTGCACTGGAATCTCAATTACACTCTATTGATTTGTCCGATATTTCTGGTGCCGATTTATCACAGTGGGAATCCTGGAGTGAAATAATGGTTTCGGCTATTGGGGAGATGGATGCGGCAGCAGACCTGGTTGCGATGCGAGTGCCTTTTGAACCTTTATCAGATACTTTGATTGAGGTCATCAGAAACTACGGTATAGGGCCAGGCGCTCCAGTCTATCTGGTTCATTGCCCTATGGCATTTGACTTCGAAGGTGCCGACTGGCTGCAAGATCATGATCGTGTTTTGAATCCATATTTTGGCGATGAAATGCTGATGTGTGGCACGGTGAATGATCGGTTGTATGCGGGGGAAGAGTCAGCATTGGATGATGACTCAGATGAGGTGCATGATCATGGATGATAAAGCAAACTCTATATACAAAGAAACGCCCAAAGGGATAATCGATCATCTCATCTGGTTTTGTTTGAACAATCAACTGGTTGTCATTTTAATAGCATTGATATTGGTGGGTGCTGGTATCATGACCGCGCCATTTGCCTGGAACTTGTGGGACCTGCCTCGCGCTCCAATAGCTGTTGATGCCATACCGGATATCGGTGAAAATCAGCAGATAGTTTTTACGGAATGGCCGGGACGTTCACCACAAGACATGGAAGACCAGGTGACCTACCCGCTCACTGTGGCATTGTTGGGCATTCCCGGTGTTAACAATGTACGTTCTTTTTCTATGTTTGGATTCTCCTCCATTTACGTGATATTTGATGAGGACATCGAGTTCTATTGGTCGCGTGCTCGTATTATCGAAAAGTTGAACAGCCTACCCCAAGGCGCGTTGCCCGATGGGGTGCAGCCTTCGTTGGGACCAGATGCTACTGCGCTTGGCCAGGTCTACTGGTATACGCTTGAAGGAATGGACCCGGACGGCAACCCGGCTGGTGGATGGGACTTACATGAGCTCCGAAGTATTCAGGACTGGTATGTACGTTATGGATTGCTTGCCGCAGAAGGTGTGAGTGAAGTAGCGTCTGTCGGCGGCTATGTACTGGAATATCAGGTTGATATCAACCAGGATGCCATGCGTGCCCATAACATCATGTTGATGGATGTGTTTGATGCCGTCCGCAATTCCAACATTGATGTGGGAGCTCGGGAACTGGAGCTGAACCAGGTGGAGTATCTCATCAGAGGCAGAGGCTTCATCGAAAGTATCGAAGATATCGAAGAAACGGCTATACGGACAGTAAATAATGTACCCATCCGTATACGCGATATCGCAAATATTACGCTTGGGCCGGCAATGCGGCGTGGCGTACTAGACAAAGAAGGCGCGGAGGCGGTGGGGGGTGTCGTGGTTGTGCGTTATGGCGCAAATCCGCTGTCAGCTATAGACAACACGAAAGCGAAAATTGCTGAGCTTGCCCCGGGCTTACCTTCGAAAGCTGTCGTTGATTATAGTAAAACGGACAGTGAATCGGTGCGAGAATTTGCTGAAACACTGGGCTTTGTTGCATATCATGGCCCCGATCTTGATCAGGAAGCCTGGCTGAGCTGGTTACGAAGTGTTTCGCGGGAGGAATGGCCGGAATGGATAACGATCAGCCAGGTCACCATTGTACCTTTCTACGATCGCACCGGATTGATTTATGAGACACTCGGCACGTTGCAAGAAGCCTTAATATTGCAAATCCTCGTAACTATAATTGTCGTCGTAATAATGGTGCGACATCTGCGAAGCTCAATTCTTATCAGTGGCATATTGCCCATGGCAGTTTTGTTGTGTTTTCTGACCATGAAACAGTTGGGTGTTGACGCAAATATTGTTGCTCTGTCTGGCATTGCCATAGCAATTGGCACCATGGTGGACATGGGAATCATCTTGTGTGAAAACATACTTAAACACCTCGATGAATCCGACAAAAATGTTCCAAGACTGAACGTTGTTTATCGCGCTGCGAGTGAGGTAGGAAGTGCGGTGCTGACTGCTGTGGCAACCACGGTTATCAGTTTTCTCCCAGTGTTTACCATGACTGGTGCCGAGGGAAAATTGTTTAAACCATTGGCCTTCACCAAGACCTTTGCACTGATTGCTTCCGTATTATTGGCCTTGACACTGTTGCCCATCTTGGCCCACTTGATATTGGCCCGTAAGCCTGGAACACCTTTGTTGAAGTATATTGGTTTGATTGTATTGTCTGTTGCGGGCTTGATACTCGGTTACCTCTACTTTTGGTGGATAGGCGTTATCGTAATTGCTGTGGCTGCCTTTCATGCATTCGGGGAGCGACTGCCTGAAGTACTCCGTGGGAGCGGCGTATGGGTATTAAATGGGGGTGTTGCTTTACTGGTCAGCTTACTACTCAGTTATCTATGGGCACCACTTGGGGTGGAAAAAGGGCAGGTCGCAAATTTTATATTTGTCAGCCTTCTGATAGGTTGCCTGTTGCTCTTTTTCAATGCTTTATTATGGGCTTATCCTCATATATTGCGCTGGTGTTTACGCCATAAACTCCTGTATATGTCCTTGCCAACAATCATACTAGTCTTTGGTATGTGTACCTGGCTTGGATTTGGAAATATTTTCGGCTTCATGCCCGAAGTAATTCGAAAAACCCAGATTTATACTACATTGCATCACCAGTTTCCAGGTCTGGGCCGCGAGTTCATGCCGCCACTTGATGAAGGTTCCTACCTTTACATGCCAACTACGATGCCGCACGCATCTATTGGTGCCGCGATAGAAATGTTGCAGGAGCAAGACCTGCAGATTGCTGCTATACCCGAAGTAGAATCGGTAGTAGGCAAAATTGGCAGGGTGGAAAGCCCGCTGGACCCGGCACCCCTGAGCATGGTAGAGACTGTTATAAATTACAAACCAGAATACACTGTCGATGAAAATGGGTATCGTCTGTACTTTGCTTATGATCGAAGTACAGGTCAATTTCTACGCGATGACAATGATGAATTAATCCCAGATTCAAGGGGAATGCCCTATCGCCAATGGCGAGACGAGATACGCAAGCCCGATGATATTTGGGATGAAATCGTTGCAGCAGCTCAGTATCCCGGTGCTACCAGTGCTCCCCGATTACAACCGATTGCTGCGCGTGTGGTCATGTTGCAAAGTGGAATGCGCGCCCCGATGGGTGTAAAAGTGCGCGGTCCCAACCTGGAGACCATAGAGCAGGTAGGGCTCGAGGTTGAGCAATTACTGAAGCAAGTACCTGGCGTACAGAAATCTGCGGTATTCGCTGATCGTATTGTTGGTAAACCATACCTGGAAATAGACATTGATCGGCAGGCCATTGCGCGATATGGGATAAGTATCCGCGAGGTTCAGGATGTACTGGAAATGGCCGTCGGGGGTGAGGCGCTTACAACAACTGTCGAAGGACGCGAAAGATATCCTGTCCGGGTGCGATTCATGCGGGAGATGAGAGACAGCATTGAAGACCTTGGTCGTATCATCATACCCACCAAGGAGGGCACCCAAATTCCACTGGAGCATCTGGCAGATATTCGTTATGTGCGTGGTCCGGAAATGATCAAAAGTGAAGATACTTTCCTGGTAGGGTATGTGCTGTTCGACAAACTCGCAGACTATGCGGAAATCGACGTTGTACAAAACTGTATAGACTACCTGGACGAAATGCTGGCAACCGGGCAATGGAACCTGCCACCAGGTGTCAGCTATACATTCGCTGGTAATTATGAAAACCAGATTCGGGCACAACGCACCTTATCTATTGTTCTGCCCGCGGCCTTGATGATTATCTTTGTAATCCTATACATGCAGTTTAAGTCTGTGTTGACAACTGGCCTCGTTTTCGCAGGCATTATTGTTGCCTGGTCTGGTGGATTCTCATTGCTTTGGTTTTACGCCCAACCATGGTTCATGGATATCAATATTGGCGATGTGAACCTGCGTGATCTGTTTCAGATTTCACCAATAAACCTGAGCGTGGCTGTTTGGGTTGGCTTCCTGGCGCTCTTTGGCATAGCAACAGACGACGGTGTTGTAATTGCAACCTACCTGAAACAAAGCTTTGCTGCGCATCGAACTAAAACAGTTAATGAAATCCGGGAAGCCGTTGTGATCGCTGGCATGCGGCGGGTCAGACCCTGCCTGATGACATCAGCCACTACAATTCTTGCGCTTGTGCCGGTGCTTACTTCCACTGGTCGCGGTTCAGACATCATGGTGCCGATGGCTATCCCTTCTGTGGGGGGCATGATGATCGTGCTGCTCACTTTGTTTATGGTGCCGGTACTGTTCAGTTGGATCGAAGAAAGCAAACTCAAAGCACAGTATGTGGTGGAGCAGGTTGGTGAGGCGCTAACCGCAGAAAACACTGAAGGTAAGTGAACATGAAAATATATTCAACAAAATCCGTTGTGTGTATGGTGATTTTTGCGCTGAATTCTGTAAGTGTTTATTCAGAAACGATTGCTGAAGATGCTGAAATCATCGTATTGGAAACATCAAGAACCAATGATGATATAGACCTTGCGGATGATCTTACTGCAGACGACGTACTAGGTGAAGTTGGCGAACTACCATTCAGAACACCTCTGTTACTGGAAGACACCGATACAGGGAATTTTTTTGAAGGTAACGGTGAACTCCAGGCATACCTTGTCGAGGCGGCAGATAATCATCCTGCTTTGAGAATGTGGCATGCATCATGGCATGCCGCTCTGGCGCGCATACCCCAAGTAACATCACTTGAGGACCCCATGTTTTCCTACACTCAGTTTCTGCGCTCAGATATGAATAAGTTCAGTCTCATGCTGGGACAGCAGTTCCCGTGGTTTGGTACCCTGGCGCTGCGTGGTGAGCAGGTGGCAGCAGAAGCAGAAGTGTTGCGCTTACAAATGTTCGCAGCACGTAATGAGATATTCTGGCAAGTAAAAGATTCTTATTATCAACTTGCCTATCTGGCAGACCAACTGGCAGTGGTTGAAGCTCAAATTGAGCTGATTAATTATACCGAAGAGGTAATACGAGTGCGGTATGGCTTGGGCATTGCAATGCAGGATGAATTACTGCGTATTCAGATGGAACAGTCGCGTGCATTAGATATGCGCCAGGAAATTCTGCAACGGAAGGCCCCTGTTTCTGCTTCATTGAATGAAGTGCTGGGCAGACCCCTGCATGACGATATCCCCTGGCCAGTACCCTCTGTTTCCCCCCCGAAGTCTCCGGAACCGGCTGCATTAACAGCTTTGATAAGCGAACGTAATCCGCTGATTTTAGCGCGAGTGTCTATGCGGCAGGAGCGAGAAAAGGGAGTTGCATTGGCACAACGCAAAGCGTATCCAAATATAACCATCCAAATGGAGTATATGGTCGGACGCAATGAAGGGCGTATGTGGGGAGACCCCTGGATGCCGGGACGTGTCATGGCGTATCGTGGTATTGCAAGCACAGCTATGGGTACCATGCCTTTTAACCCAATTGACAGCGCCCTGAACTTGTATGATGCATTTTATCAGGAACCGATGGGCCGGAACAGGGATGAGTTTGCGGTATCGCTGTCGGTGAATGTACCTGTTTGGCGTAAACGCATTCGAGGTGAGGTGGAAGAGGCCCGGCATCGTGTTCGGGCGGTAGAATATGAACAGCACGCACTGGCCCGTGAAATTGAGCGTGAAGCACACATGATGTTATTCGAAATGGAAGACGCTAAACGCAGGTTGGCTTTGTATCAAGATGATCTTGTTCCCAAAGCACAACAAACCTTTGAAAGCCTGCTGAGTGCCTATGCAGGTGGAGGGTATTGGGGTGGTTTTGTCGATGTGCTGGACAGTATTAACCGGTTGCTGGATTTCGAGCTGGAACAAGTGCGTGCGTCTCGAGACTGGTATCTGGCTGCGACACGTCTGGAATACCTGCTTGCGGGCCCCTGGGATGAAACGATTGAGGAACCGGATGATATTGAAGTGCCAGCCACTGATTTTTGATAAAGAAGTATGTCTATTTATTTTTTTGATGCCTTCATTGTCTATTGTGGTATATGCGCGGTTGCCATGAATGATTGATGTGTCTAGAAGTTGGCATTCGTAGTAGCAGCCCCAACAAATAAAAGTATAAAAATGATATAGCCAATGAAAACCAAAACAGTGATTATCAGGTTTACATAACCTAGTATTAGTCCTGCCAATGCCAATCCACGATTGCTGTCTGAAACCTCACCACGGCGAATCTGTGCCATAGCGCTGTGTCCACATATTATTGCCGGAATTGCTGCAAGAAAACCCAGGCAGACATAAGAGAGAATGCCCAACACCAGGCTGGTGATCGCCATGGTAGAGTTGGGGTTGGGCGGGGGCATATGCGCATAACCACCGGGTTGTTCATAACCTTGATAACCACTCATCCGACTCATCCTCCCATTTTGTTTTCTTCTAAATACCTATATCACAGGTAACCATTTCAATTCGGAGCAACCATATCGTAGCACATTTGTGGTTTTGTAGTGAATTTTGGAAACTTGAAAAAGGTTTCCATTGTTCGTTAACAATTTAATTGTATCAGGGCGAAAATAATGAAGTGAACCTGTCAGCGTAATGACATTACATCAGTTAATGCAGTATCCTTTTGTATGATAGTCTTAAATTGTAATTTTTGCACAAAATTTATTGAAAAACACCTAAAAATTAAGGACAACAGGAAAGAACCTAAGCGATGACTACGACCCAGGCTGTTCAACTGAAGCGCCACGGAGCACCCGAACAACTCCAGATAGTCAACATCCCTGTACCCGAAAATCTTGTGCCAGATGAAGTTCGAATCAAAGTTGCCTTTTGTGGTGTAAATTTTGCCGATATATTAACCAGGTTGGGAATATATCCAGGGACACCTTCCCCGCCATTTGTGCCTGGGCTTGAAATATCTGGGCGCGTGG
>Ga0334884_1002906_pt1 | contig 20623 bp, 16 predicted proteins | sample GraSluR1_MG_7_FD_207215 | JGI IMG/M metagenome (GOLD analysis project Ga0334884, IMG submission 207215) | Sludge microbial communities from methane-producing bioreactor in Wageningen University, Netherlands - Granular Sludge_12_05 R1 | ecosystem: Engineered > Bioreactor > Anaerobic >...
CGATCGGGAACCTGCGGGTCGGCGGCACGGGTAAGACGCCGCTCGTGCAGTCGTTGGCGCTCGACCTGCAGGCGCGGGGCGTGGCCGACGGCGCGATCCTGCTGCGCGGCCACGGCAGCGCCGCGTCTGGACCGCTCGCGGTCGATCCGGACGATCCGGCTGCGGCCGATGAAGCCCGCTTGCTGGCGGCCGCGATTCGGGCCGGAGGTTGGACTGTGGTGCAGGCGCGCCGGCGATCGGCAGGCGTGGCCTGGCTGCGGCGCGAGCGACCGCGCTTGCGTCTGTTGGTGCTGGAGGATGGCTTTCAGACCGCAGGGGTTGGCCGTCATCTCGACGCGCTGATCCTGGATACCTGGACGGAAGACGGCGGCTTCATTACCGCGCGCACCGGAGCTGTCCTGCCGTTCGGACCCTATCGAGAAACCGCCCGCGGCGCGGCCCGCGCCCACGTCTGGCTGCTTGAGACCGCCGCACCGCCGCCGCATCCCGCGGCCGGACTCGGCGGCGGCGAGGCTCCGCGCACGATCCTCTGCTTCCAGCGCCGCCACGCATTGCACGTCCCGCCCGATCGCCCGGAGGGGTTGATCGCCCTCGCGCACGATCCCGAGGTCGCCTGGGGGCTGGTGGCGGGATTGGCGCGGCCGGAACCGTTCGAAGCGGCAGCCCGCGAGCTGCTGCGCCGCGAACCGGTGCTGGCTGTACGCTGCTGCGATCACTGCGCATATGACCGGGGGCAGGTCGCGGCGATCCTGGCCGAGGGGCGCCAGGCGGGCGTCGCCGCCTGGCTGACGACCGCCAAGGACTGGGTGAAGCTCCAGGCGCTCTGGCCGGCCGGGGCGCCCGTGCTGCTGGTGCGGCAAAAGGTGACCTGGACCGGCAACAAGACGCTCCCCGCATTGGTCGAGGAGCGCTTGCAGCGGATGTCTGCGCCCGGGGGCTTGCCGGACTAGTTCGCGACCACGGAGTCGACGAACATGACGCGCAGACTCGTTTCGATGTCCACTACCTTGTCACTGCCAGACTCATGTCCGTAGAAGATGACCCGGACGTTGGCCTGGAACGGTGGGATTTCGTACAGGACGCCCAGACGGATAAACCATTCCGAGTACTTCATGTCCCAGCCCACGATGATCAACGACGCGCCGGCCTCTTCATAGACCGGTACCATGATGTTGGTGCTACCGCGGATCACGTTGTGCTGCGTCAGGTCGACCCCGTAGTCGTCGTAGATCTCGGGCACGTTCTCCCATAACAGATCGTAGTGCGTGATCTGGAACCAGCTATGAGCGGCGTCCTCCGGCAGCATGATCGTCGAGCCGTAAGGGCGCGCATGGAAGACGAAGCCCGCCGTGGTGAGCGCGACCAGGGTGTCGCCGGACGAGATCGTCAAGAACGGTGCGACGAGGGGATTGCCCCCGTTCGTGGACTGCACATCACAGACCAAGCGCTGCCAGTCGTTGCCGTCTTGGTTGGCGCAGCTGCTGAAGATCAGCACCAGGCACAAGACCAACAGGCCGCCGAGGGCCGATCGCATCACGGAGGACTTCACGTCATCCCTCCCGGGGGTTCGAGGTGCGGCCGGGGCGGCCGGCACGGACCGATCTTCCAGATTCCGGACTGGATATCGGCACATCGCGGGCGGACTTGACACCGTAATCAGATTCCGTCCGTTCTCCGGTGCCAGAGCAGAAAACGGGCCAAATACGGGTTTTTGGATTTGCCGTCGCCCAAGGCATCTCGTGATCGTTGCCTGGAGGCGCCGGTTCGCACTATCTTGGCCGCAAGTGTCGTCACCGCCCGCCGCGGTGAGAATCGGCGAAACGAGGATGGCTTTTCATGTATCTGGCGGATCCGCGTTCCAGTCGCTGCCTGGTCATTGGGTCGGGGCTTGCCGGCTTGCAATTTGCGTTGTTGGCCGCCGGCGACGGCCACGATGTCTGCGTGGTCACCAAGAAAGATTCGCAGGAAAGCAACTCCAACTACGCGCAGGGGGGAATTGCCGCGGTGTTGTCACCGCTGGACCATTTCGACCTGCACGTCCGCGATACGCTGGCCGCGGGCGACGGCCTGGGGCGTGAGGATGTCGTGCGGCGCATGGTCGAGGCGGGACCCCGCCTGATCCAGCGGCTGCTGGCGGCGGGAGCTCGGTTTCAACCAGCCGAGGCGGCCGCGGACGTGCCCTTCGATCTCGGTCGCGAGGGTGGACATTCTTGCCGGCGGATTCTGCACGCCAAGGACCTGACCGGTCACATGCTCGAGACGACGCTGCTGGAACGCTGCCGCGAGCAAGCGGCGATCGCCATCGACGAGGACCATCTCGCCGTCGACCTGATCCTGGGCGGCGAGCTGGGTCTGACCGGGGACGCGGCGCGACGCGTCGTCGGCTGTTGGACGCTGGACCGCCGAACGCAGTCGCACCGCGCCTTCCTCGCGGACGTCGTGGTGCTGGCGACCGGCGGTTGCGGCAAGGTCTATCGCTACACGAGCAACCCGGACATCGCCACCGGTGACGGCCTGGCCATGGCCTATCGGGCGGGTGCGCGACTCGCCAATCTGGAGTTCGTGCAGTTTCATCCGACCTGCCTCTACCATCCAGAAGCCAAGAGCTTTCTGATCAGCGAAGCGGTCCGGGGCGAGGGCGCGTATCTGGTCAATCGGCGGGGCGAGCGCTTCATGCCGCGCTACGATCCGGCGGCGGAGTTGGCGCCGCGCGACGTGGTGGCGCGCGGCATCGATAGCGAGATGAAGCTGAGCGGCGACCCCTGCGTGTTCCTGGACCTGCGACATCTGCCGCGAGCGCGCGTAGAGGCGCGGTTCCCGCATCTGGTCGCCACCTGCCGCCTGTACGGCCTCGATCTGGCCGGCGAGCCGGTCCCGGTGGTGCCAGCGGCGCACTACATGTGCGGCGGCGTCGTCGTCGACGCGGATGGTCGCTCGGCGCTGCCGGGGCTGTTCGTGGTCGGCGAGTCCGCCTGCACCGGCATCCACGGCGCCAACCGGCTGGCCAGCAACTCGCTGCTCGAAGCGATCTACCTGGCCGAGGCGGCGGCGCAAGCGGCGCGATCCGAGCCGCGGATCATCACAGACGGGGCCCGCTGGCATCTGCCGCCCGATCCCTTGCAGCGCGAGGGCGGGGCCCCGGGCGCCGTGATCCTGGAACACGACTGGGACTCCGTCCGCCGAGTGATGTGGGACTACGTCGGCATTGTGCGCGACCGCGAGCGACTCGACGTGGCCCTGTCGCGCTTGCGCGGAATTAGGCGGACGGTCGAGGTCGAATATGCGACGGCGCTGGTCACGCCGGAACTCGTCGAACTGCGGAACATCGCGCTCTTGGGAGAATTGATCGTGCTCTGCGCCCGCGCCCGTCGGGAGAGCCGCGGCCTGCATTATACGACGGACTATCCGGCCAAAGCGCCGGGCGCCGCGCGGGACACCTTGATCGGACGGAACCAGCCGACCGACGGTGAAACCGCTTGGGAACCGGAGACCGCGCCCGGAGATGCGGCGTGACGCCAACGGCGGGGCGGCCCTGGTACGAAACCGCGTTCGGCCCCCATTACCCGCTCCTCTACGCTCACCGCGACCTGACCGAAGCCCGGCGCTGCGTGGCGCTCCTGCCGGCGTTGGCGCCGCTCGGGCCCGGTCCGATTCTGGATCTCGGCTGCGGACAGGGGCGCCACCTGCACTGGCTGGCGGGGGTGCGTCTACCCGTGCTGGGACTGGATCTGTCGTGGTCTCTGCTCACGGCGGCGAAGCGGGCGGCCGGCGGCCTGCCGGTGATCCAGGGCGACATGCGGGCCATTCCGCTGCGCGCGGCCAGTTGCAGCGCGGTCCTGTCGCTGTTCACCACGTTCGGCTATTTTGGCGGAGTACGGGCGCACGATCCCGTGGTACGGGAAGTGGCGCGGGTGCTGGCCCCGGGCGGGCACTGGTTCTTGGATTTTCTGGACAGCGAACGGGTTGCCGCACAACTGCAAACGAGCGCCGGGACTCGGCGCCGCCGGACGGGCGCGTTGTTGGTCGAAGAGCGGCGTGAGTTGGCCGACCAGCCGCGACGGGTGATCAAGACAATCACCCTGCAGGCGGCGCCGGGTTGCGAACCCGCTGCGGCGCTACTCGGGATCGGACCGCAAGGTCTGCGGTACGTTGAAGAGGTCACGTTGTTCAGCCTCGACGAACTGACAGGAATGGCCGCCGCGGCCGGGCTGCAGCCGGTGGCCGCAGCCGGGGACTATGCGGGAGCCCGCCTGGTGCCCGGCGCCAGCGAACGCTGGTTGCTGGTTTACCGGCGGGGCAACGAGGAAGGCGCGCACCCATGATCGGAGTCCAGACCGGCGCCAGGCTCACCGTTCATGCCGATATGGGCCGCTTGTTCCGGGATTGGCTGGCCGGCAACGAGGTCCTCGGCGCGGCGGGTGCGGACCTGCATCGCTTCGTGGCGGCCGCGACAACGCCGGCCGGCTCCGGGCCGATCTGGGCGGCGGACGAGTGGCGGCAGGCATGGCTGCAGGGTTTTCTACCGGACCTCGCAAGCGACGCCGACCGCAAACAAGCGCGGTTGGATGTCGAACAACTCGCAGCCGGTCAGGCGGACGCCGTCATCACCGGACAACAGCCGGGTTTTCTGGGCGGTCCTCTGCACACGCTCTACAAGATCGCGGCCGCGGTCATTCTGGCCGAGTTGCGTACGGCGGCTGGCCGGCCGACGATACCGGTTTTCTGGTCGGGCGACGACGATGACGATCTGCGCGAGGCGCTGCAGCCGGTGATCTGGGACCCCGACCGCGACATTCTGCTCCAGCACGCCGACCATGGGCGACGCGGCTTGTCCTCCGACCGCATGGTCGGCGATCTGCCTGCCGCAGAGATCGCCGACGGCGCGGCGCACTGGCTGGCTCAGATGTCCGACCGCAACGAGCTAGCGCGAGACCTGGCGATGATCTGGCGCGACGGAATCGCGTCGGGGGACACGTGGAGCCGCCTGCAACGGCGGGCGCTCCTGCGGGTTTTTCGTGAACACCGGCTGCTGGTGATCAGCGGCAACGATCCGTTGCTGCACGCGGCAGCGGGACCGTTCTACAGCCGGCTCTGGCAGGAGCGCAGCCGGCTGCGGGACGCGGTCCGCAGCGGCGCGAGGCAGCTGGTTGCCGCCGGATATGAGACGGCGGTCACCGAGCCCAGCATCCAGCGTTTCCTGCACCTGGGTCGTGAGGGGCGCCGCCAACCGCTGGCGGCCGAGTACGCGGGCCGCCTGCCGGAGCCGGCGGATCTGCGCCCCGGTGTCGTCGCGCGATCGCCGGTGCAAGACTGGCTGTTCCGCCCCGCAGGGGTGGTGGTCGGACCCGGCGAAGCGGCCTACCTCAAGCAACTGGAGCCGCTCTACGCGGCCTTTGATTTGCCGCGGGCGCCCTTGCTGCCGCGGTTGTTCGCCCAGCTCGGTCCGGCCGGCCAGGGTGCCTTTCGCTTCTGGGCGCTCGATCTCGCCGAGCGGGAGAGCCCGGAGGACAGCGTCGAGCTGAACGCCGCCGCCCAACGTGTTACTGCGTTGGCGCGCAACGAATTGCTAGCCGTGCTGCGAGGGCCGGGCGGGGTACAGGCCGCCCGTTTGGAGGAACTCACCAGCCAGGTACTTCGCCGCTGGGCGCGCTATCTTACTGGTGTGTTGCAGCGTGAACAGCGCCGCCGCCGTGACGAGCCCGGCGCGGGGCAGCCGGCTTGGTTGCGGCCGAACGGTCGCCGCCAGGAACGCGCTCTGGCCGCCTTCGGCGCGGCGGCCTTGTGGGGCGATGAGCTGATTGCCGCGCTCGCGCATGCTTGCCGGCGCTACGTCGACGGCGGTCTGGACGGCGATTGGCGAGAGTACCTGGTGACGGTTCCGTTGCCCTGACCGCAACGATGGGCGAAGGACCGGTACGCGAAACGAGGTGAGCGATGGTCGAGTCCGGATGCGACCTGCTCTGCATCTGCCCACACAGCGACGACGCCGAGATCGCCCTCGGCGGCACGCTCCGCTTGCTTGCGGATCAAGGTCGGCGGGTCTGGGTCTGCGATCTGACCTCGGGGGAACTGGCGACCAACGCCGATCCGCAGACGCGGTGGACCGAAGCAATCGCGGCCAGCGGTGTTCTGGGACTCGCCGGCCGCGTCCAACTCGAACTGCCCGACGGTTGGGTCGATCCGGCGTCGCCCGCGCAAGTGTCCGCCGTGATTGCGGTCCTGCGTACGTTGCGGCCCCGTTGGGTTGTCTCGGCGCCGGTCGCCCACCGGCATCCCGACCACCTGGCCACGCCGCCATTGGTGCAACGAGCCTGTTTCTTGGCGAGGTTGGCGGCCCAGACGGCCGCCGCTCCGCCGGCGCGCTGGTGGCCTTGCCCGCCGGCGGCGCCGCCGGCCGCAACCTGGATTCCCGCCGTCACCGGCGCGGTCTGTCCCGAGCAAGCCGAACCTGATCTGCTGCTGGACGTCTCGACGACCTGGCAAGCCAAGCGCCGGGCCCTCGCGTGCTATGCCAGCCAGTTCCAACGCGGTCCAGGGCGGCGGCCCACCGCGATCAACGACCCTGAGTTCATGGCCGCGGTCGAGGATCTGGGACGGCGTTGGGGTCGGCGCGCGGGCGTCGCCTGGGCCGAGGCGCTCCAATTGGCGGCAGTTCCGGTCGTGACCGACCTGCCGGACGGGCAGTGGGCATGACGCGCGTGCCGGCCATCGGGATCACCTGCTACCCCAGCCAGGGCGGCAGCGGGATCATCGCCACGGAACTAGGTCTCGGTCTGGCGCGCTGCGGTTACGCGGTGCACTTCATCTGCGCCAGTCCGCCCCTGCGCTTGCGTCAATACAACGAGAATATCTTCTACCACCAGGTCGACATGGTCGACTATCCGGTCTTCCAGTATCCGCCGTACACGTTGAGCCTGGCCACGACGATGGCGGAAACCGTTCAACGCTACAAACTCGATATCCTGCACGTGCACTACGCGATTCCCCACGCGGCGAGCGGCTATCTGGCGCGCGCGATGGTCGGCGGCTCGGCGAGGTTGAAACTGATCACGACGCTGCACGGAACCGACATCACCCTGGTCGGCCAAGCGCCCGCTTATTTTCCGATGACGCGGTTTCTCATCGACCAATCCGACGCCGTGACAGCGGTCAGCCGCTTTCTGGTCCGCGAGACCCGCAAGGTCTTCGGGGTCGAGCGACCGCTCGAGGTCATTCCCAATTTCGTCGACACGCGCCATTTCTGTCCGCGCGAAGATCCGCACGAGCGATCGCGCTACGCCCGCCGGGACGAGGCGCTGATCCTGCACGCATCGAATTTCCGGCCGGTCAAGAACCTGGCCGCGGTTGGCGAGGTCTTCGCCCGGATCGCCGCGCGTCATCCGGCGCGACTGCTGCTTCTGGGCGAGGGACCGGGTCTCGCGCCGCTGCTTTCCCGCCTGCAGGAGTTCGGTCTGGGCGAGCGGGTGACGGCGCTCGGGTTGGTCGAGGATCTGGCGACGGTCCTGCCGCTGGGCGACCTGCTCCTGCTGCCGTCGCACCACGAAAGTTTCGGCCTGGTCGCGCTCGAAGCCATGGCTTGCGGTGTGCCCGTGATCGCCACCAACCGCGGCGGCACCGAGGAGTTCATCACGGACGGCGTCAACGGATACCTGCGGGATCCCGCCGATCTGGACGGCATGACCGCGGCGGCGCTGCAGATCGTGGCCGACGACGATCTGCGCCGCCATATAGCCGAGGAGGCGCGGCGGGACGCCGTCGCGGAGTTTGGAACCCACTGCGTCTTACAGCGTTATATTGAATTGTACGATCGGGTGCTGAGCAGTGCGGCCGCGCCCGGCCCGGCGGAGTGACCCGATTGTTGACAGTGCGCTGGCGCAACGGCACATTATGGCTAGCGTTCCTGGTGTTGCGTCCCGTTTTCCGCCGGCCGGCTGCCGCCGGCTGCAGGGGGTGAGCCATGGCGGAACCCCGTGATCTCAACAGGCAAATCGACATCATTGCCGAAGCGCACGCATCCTTTCGACCGGAGGCTTATCTCTTTGTACTTGAGGCACTTGAAAAAGCCATGCGGGACCGCGGACGGCGTGAACACATTTCTGGCGAGGATCTGCTGGAGAGCATCAAACAGTTGGCGCGCGAGCGGTACGGCGTGATGGCGACTGACGTATTCGCCGCCTGGGGCGTACGGGCCACGCTAGATTTCGGCCGTTGTGTTTTTCACTTGATCGAGGGCGGACTGCTGAGCAAGCGCGACGAGGATTCGTTGCGCGACTTCATCGACAAATACGACTTTCGCCAGGTCTTCGAGGAAGATTACTTCCTCGGCCGAGCTTGACCCGAAACGCCGCGGGAACCTTCCTGGCGGCCGTACGTTCGCAACCAGATCATGGCGGCCTGGCCTCCGCCAGGCCATGCGCCGGGCCAGGGAGGGCCCGCCGCGGCGGCGCCAGGCTCTTGGACGCCGTTTCGCACCGTCGCCTCTGGCGCTAAGGAGCCTCGCATGCCCGCCGTCCCGTTCCTCATGTCGTTCGGTGCTTCGGAACTCGTCGGTCTCATCGCCGAAACGACATTCTTCGGGAAGTTCATCCTGCTGGTTTTGCTCGTGCTGTCGGTCGTGTCCTGGGCGGTCATGCTCGAGAAGGGGCGTCAATTCGCGCGGATCAGGACCGGGCACCGCGAGTTCTGGGATCGCCTCGACGATTGGCTGGACGACCGGATTTCCGGCTCCCAACTGCAGGCCTGGGCCGAGTCACGGCCCGAGCTGCCGCTCGCGAATCAGTTGATCGAGGTCCGGGAGTTGGACGACGCGCCGTCGGTACGGCGCGCCAGCGAGCGCATCGCGTATCTGGAGATCGAGCGGCTCGAGCGGTATCTCATGCTCCTGGCGACCGCCGTCAGTATCTCGCCCTTCCTCGGTTTGATGGGGACGGTCTGGGGCATCATGACGAGCTTCTGGAACATGGCAGCGATGCAGAGCGCCAACTTGACCGTGGTGGCGCCGGGCATCGCCGAAGCGCTGGTCACGACGATCGCCGGCCTTGCGACGGCCATCCCGGCCGTGATCTTCTACAATTCGCTCGTGCGCAAGATCGACCTCGTGGGCAACGAGATGGAACGGTTGCGGACGGTCCTCGAAGAGCGCGCCGGCGGCGGCCGCGGTGAGGTCTATCCCGGCGCCCGCGACTACGCCCGGCGTCCAGCCGTGCACGACAAGGAGCATATTTGATGCGGCGCCGGTCGACATTCCGCGGGCTGGCCAGCATCAACATCACGTCATTGGTGGACGTGACGCTCTGTCTGTTGATCATCTTCATGCTCACGGCGCCGTATATCCAGGGCGGCGTGGAGGTCAATTTGCCGGCAGCCGATACGCGCACGCAACTCGTGCGTGAAGGCCCGGTCATCAGCATTACCGCCAATCGCCAGGTTTTTTTCCAAGAGGATGCGATCAGCCTGGATGATCTCGTCGAGAGGCTGTCTCCGTATCTTCCGGACCGCGAGACCATTCCCATCTATCTGCGCGCCGACGAAGAGATCCCGTACGGCTTCGCGTTGCAGGTCATGGCTGTGATCGAGCGGGCGGGATTCGTCAACCTGTCGCTGGTCGCCGAACCGGAGCGCTGACGTCCCATGATGCGCGGTCTGCCGTTCAGCATCGTCATGCACCTGGCGGCCCTCGGGTTGCTGACCGCTTGGGGAGGACAGGTCCGGCAGCCGCCGCTCGAACCGCAACGGGTGCTGCGGGTGCAGATCGCTCGTCTGCCGGCTGTGGTCCCGCCCGCCAGTGCAGCGATCGTCGAGCCGGCACCAACGGCGATCGTGACGGATCCCGTGCCGGCGCGGCCGCAGCCGGAGCCGCCGCCGATGCCGCCAAAAGAAGTGCCGCGCGAAACCAAGCGGCCGGAGCCGTCCCGTTCGAAACCGGAGCCGGTGGTGCAACCCACGCCGCCGCCGGCGGAGTCGCCGCCCGCGGCGGCCGCCGAGCCCGGCCTCGTCCAGCCGGCCGGCGGTCCGACCGTTTCGGGCACCGACGTTGATTTTCCCTTTGCCTGGTACTTGAATCGTGTCGAGGGCATCATTGCCAGGCAGTGGAATCCCCGCCAACTCGGCTTTCGCGAGAGCACTAGCCGCACCTGTGTCGTCCATTTCTTGATCGATCGCAGCGGCCAAGTTGCACAGGTCGCGCTCGTGCGCAGCAGCGGCGTGTCGCTCTTCGACCGCGAGGCGTTGCGGGCGGTCAAGGCCGGCCGTCTGCCTCCTTTGCCGGCCAAGTTCCCCCACCGCGCGCTGGGGGTCACCTTCGTGTTCACGCTCGAATCGGGGATCTAGTCGCCATGCCCACCCTGCCGCGCTTTTTGTGCCTCGTCGTCTGCCTTCTTTTCGTTGCGATCCGTCCGCTGCCAGGGGTGGCTCAAGGTGTGCCGGACGTGACCCTGGGGGTGACCAAGACCGCCTTCGCGAAGATCGACATCCTGGTCGGCACCCTGGACGTGCTGTCGGGTGGCCTGGCGGCCGTGGAAGCGGCGGCTGCGCTCGAGCGCACGCTCACGCGCGATCTCGAGTACAGCGGTCTGTTCCGGGTCAGCAGCGGCGAACAGCCTGCGCCCGAGGGCGATCTCAACTTCGAGTTCGCGATCCGCGGCAGCGTGGAAGGGCCGCTGCGCGACGCGCAGCAAACAGGCCGGGACGCGCCGACGACGGTCAGCCTCGACCTGGTGACCCATCCCGGCGGCCAACTGATCCTCAACAAACAGTACCGCCCGTTGCCGGACCAACTGCGGACCACGGCGCACCACTTTGCCAATCAGGTGGTCGAGATGCTCACGGGGGAGCCCGGCATCGCCCTGACTCGGATCGTCTTCTCGCGAGGCAGCGCTGATCGGCGCGATCTCTGGGTCGTCGACTATGATGGCGAGAGCCTGTTGCGCTTGACGGCCAACCGCACGTTGAACCTCTGTCCGGCCTGGAGCCCGGATGGTTCCGAGATTGCGTTTACCAGCTATCAGAACGGGTTGCAGGGTCTGTTCAGCCTCAAGACGGCCACCGGCGAGGTCCGCCGGATCATCGCGCAGGAAGGCCTGAACTTGGGCGCCGACTGGCACCACACCGGCCGCGAACTGGCCGTCTCGCTGTCGCGATCCGGGGACCCGGACATCTACCGCGTCTCGCCGCAGGGTGAGATCCTGCACCGGGTGACCGCCATGCCGTCGATCGAGATCAGTCCGAGCTGGGACCCCTCCGGCCGCGACATCGTTTTTACTAGTGACAGAACCGGGACTCCTCAGTTATATGTCATCGACAGCGAAGGGGCCGGTCCGCGCCGGTTGACCTTCGAGGGGCGCTACAATGATTCCGCCTCTTGGTCGCCCACGGGCGACAACATCGTCTATGCCACGCGGGAGACGGACATCACGCAGCTCGTGCTGATCCGTCCCACGGGAGAAGAGCGCCGCTTGCTGACGGATTGGCGGTGGCGGAATTGTGAAGATCCGAGCTGGGCGCCCGATGGCCGACATATCGTGTTCGCCTCGGATCGGACCGGTGCATTCAAATTGTATGTGATGGACGTTGTCGACGGCGACGTCCGTCAGTTAACGTTCGGTGACGAACCGGACATCACCCCGGCGTGGTCCCACAACTAGGGGCCTAGCCACGCAAGGAGACAAACGCGCGATGAAGGTCATGGGTATGAATCCCCGCACGGTGCTTTGCTTTCTTGGCCTGGTGATCCTGGCTGGCAGCATGGTTTTCGCGACCGGCTGCGGCAAGAAGCCGGAACCGCAGACCGAGCCCGAAGTGGTTGTGGAACCCGTCACGGAAAGGATTCAGGAACCGGTTGTGCCAGAAGTGCCGGCCGAGCCCCAGCCGTTGGTTGACTACACGAGGATGCAGCCGTCGGAATACGGCATCGAAGACGTCTACTTTGCGTTCGACCGCTACGACCTCGATGACAGGGCGCTCGGCGTTCTGACCCGCAACGCGCGTATCCTCAAGGATCATCCCGAGGTGATCATCCTCATCGAAGGGCACTGCGACGAGCGCGGCACCGTGGAGTACAACCTCGCGCTCGGCGAACGCCGCGCCAAAGCCGTGCGCGACCATCTGATCCGCTTGGGCATTCCGACCGACCGGTTGCGGGTGACCAGCTACGGGGAGAACCGTCCGTTCGCCGTGGGCAGCAACGAACAAGCCTGGGCTCAGAACCGCCGGGCTCATTTCGCGCGCCCGTGATCGCGGGAGATTGAGATTTGGCATGGCAACTTTGAATCGTTGTTCGGCCGGCGCCGCCTGCGTGGCGGCAGCCGGCCTTGGACTGCTGGCCGCGTGCGCGCCGCAACTCGATCGAATCGAGCTGGCGGTGCAGGCGAATCGCAGCGAGCTGGCCGAACTGCGCGCGGAGAATCGGCGGCTGGCGTCAGAAGTCCAGGCCCTCGCGCATCTCTTGCGCCTGGAATCGACCGCCGGCGGCGAGACCGAGGCCCAGCGTTTCGCCAAGCTGGGGCAGGTCTCGTTGCAGATCGAGCAACTGCTGCAGCAGTTGGCCGACAACCAGGCCTTCCTGCGCGACCTGTCCGCGCGCGTCGATCTGCTCGCGACCCGTTCCGGGATCCCGACCCTCGGCGAGTACAAACCGCCGCCGCGCGCCGAAGCCGCCCTGGCCGATCTGCCGGAAGAAGGGCGTTCGGTCTATCAAGCCGCGCAGCTCGATCGCAGCCGGGGCAACGTGGACTCTGCGCGCGACGGGTTCCAGGATTTTCTCGAGCGCTTTCCCCAGAGCGAGTTTGCAGACGACGCGCGCTACTGGCTCGGTGATCTCGCCTATAGCGAAGGCGACTGGAGCGAAGCGGACCAGCAGTTCCAGCGCTTGCTGCAGGAGTATCCGAATTCATCCTGGGCCGCAGCAGCTTTGCTCAAACGGGGCTACAGTCTAGGCGAGTTGCGGCGCGACGCCGATGCCGAGACGGTCTTTCGAGAACTGGTGCAACGTTTTCCAGCCTCGAATGAGGCCGCATTGATTCGCGACCGACTCGACTGAACGCTCACCGGGAAGACTGCAAACGAAGATTACCACCGACGCGCCGCGCACCACGTGCGTGAACGTCGGCGCGCCGGCGGCGCGTTGTGGTGCGGCTGGCCAGGAGGATGCCATGGCTGACACGCTGATGACCGTGCCCCTGCCCGAGAACGAGCCGATCAAGAGTTACGCGCCCGGCTCGCCGGAGAAGGCGGCGCTCAAGGCGGCGCTCAAGCGATTGGCTGCCGAGCGGGTGGAGATTCCGTTGCTCATCGGCGGCAAGGAGGTGCGCACCGGGAAGCTGGCGCCGTGCCGCGTGCCGCACGCTCACAAGCAGGTCCTGGCCGAGTACCACCAGGCCGGCCCGCGCGAAGTGAACCGCGCGATCCAGGCGGCGCAAAAGGCGCGGCCGGCATGGTCGGCGATGGACTGGCAACACCGCGCGGCCATCCTGCTGAAAGCCGCCGAGATGCTGGCTGGTCCGTGGCGCGCGACGATCAACGCGGCAACCATGCTGGGCCAGAGCAAGACGCCGTTTCAAGCGGAAATCGACGCCGCCTGCGAGCTGATCGACTTCTGGCGCTTCAACCCCTGGTTCTACGAACGGATCATGGGGGAGCAGCCGATCCGCAGCCAGGAAGGCCGTTGGAATTACATGGAGCATCGGCCGCTCGACGGTTTCGTCTTCGCGGCGACGCCGTTCAACTTCACCAGCATCGCGGGCAACCTGCCCACCGCGCCCGCGCTTTGCGGCAACACGGTGGTCTGGAAGCCGGCCAGCAGCGCGGTCTATTCGAACTACTACGTCATGAAGGTGCTGCAAGAAGCGGGCATGCCCGATGGGGTGATCAACTTTGTGCCCGGCCGTGGCGCCGACGTGGGCGACCCGGTGCTCGCGAGCCCGCACCTCGGCGGCGTCCATTTCACCGGTTCGACCGGGGTTTTTCAGGCGATGTGGCACACGGTCGGCATGAATATCGCGCGGTACGGCTGCTACCCGCGCATCGTCGGCGAGACCGGGGGCAAGGGTTTCATCATCGCCCACGCCTCGGCGGACGAGGACGCGCTCGTGACGGCGTTGGTGCGCGGCGCCTTCGAGTACCAGGGGCAGAAGTGCTCCGCCGCCAGCCGCGCGTTCATCCCTTCCTCGCGCTGGCCGTCGGTTCGCCGCAAACTGCTGGCCGCGCTGGCTACGATCAAGCTGGGCGACGTCAGCGATTTCCGGACCTTCATGGGCGCCGTGATCGATCAGGCCGCCTTCGCGAGCATCAAGGGTTATATCGACCGTGCCCGCCGGGATCGCGGCAAGGCAAAGATCATCGCCGGCGGCAAATGCGACGACACGCAGGGGTATTTCATCGAACCGACGGTCGTTCAATGCAGCGACCCGCACCAGGAGACCATGGTCGAGGAGATCTTCGGACCGGTGCTGAGCGTCTACGTCTACGAAGAGAGAGACCTCGCGCGCACGCTGAAGCTGATCGATCAGAGCAGTCCGTACGCGCTGACCGGCGCGGTCTTTGCGCAAGACCGCGCGGCCATCATGTTGATCAAGGGTGCGCTGCGAGGCGCCGCCGGTAATTTCTACATCAACGACAAACCAACGGGAGCCGTGGTCGGCCAGCAGCCGTTCGGCGGCAGCCGCGCCTCTGGCACCAACGACAAGGCCGGCAGTTGCCTGAACCTGGTGCGCTGGGTCAGCCCGCGAACAGTCAAGGAGACCTTCTGTCCACAGCGAGATTACCCGTATCCGCACATGCAGGAGAAATGACACCGCCGGTGCGCGGCGGGGCGGGCCGGCAGGCGCCGGCCGCGGCGGGATCGTTGGTGCCGGAGGTGGGACTTGAACCCACACGTCCTAAAAGGACACAGGATTTTGAGTCCAGCGCGTCTACCAGTTCCGCCACTCCGGCACCCGGGACACTGGTCCGCGCATGGTAGATCGGTGGAGCCGCCAAGTCAAGTCGGGGCGGCAACTTGCCGGTCGGCGGCGAGCCGCGGTACCTGGAGATCGAGCGCCAGGGTGGTTTGACATCGCGGCCGCGGGTGCTATATTGCCAACCCTTGGGTGGGGCCATAGCTCAGCTGGGAGAGCGCTTGACTGGCAGTCAAGAGGTCAGGGGTTCGATCCCCCTTGGCTCCACCAATCGATCGCAAGGGGTTACGCTCGTGGCGTGACCTTTTTTTTCATCCGCGCGGCGCCACAAGCACAGGCGTCGATCGGCCGCAGGGGGGATTGGACGGAGGAGCAGTCGCGGGAACCTTCGTATTCATCCGCGGTAACGCCGAGAGCAGTTGAATTTTTGCCGTCATATGTGATACGCTATACATGGAAAATTTCGCGGATTCTCCGGTCCTGCTACCGCCTGACTTGATTCTCCGGCCGTCCCAGGTGCCGGGAGGGAATCCTCTTTTGCGTCTGTCTCAGTGGGGCGTTCAACATGAAGCAGTTCCAGTATTTCGCGAGCGCGGTGTTATGGCTCTGCGGATGTCTCGTCGCGGGAGCGGCCTTTGGGCAAGGCGAGGAAACGAGTCCTCCGCCCGGGTTCACCTACGTTCCCCCGGGAACGTTCCTGATGGGCAGTCCACAGGACGAGCCCGGACGCGGCGAGGACGAAACGCGCCATGAGGTGACGTTGACGCGGGGTTTCTATATCTCGCGGCACGCCGTCACCCGGGACTGGTGGAGTGGAGTCATGGGACCGATTCCGCCGGCCGCCACAACGAGTCAGCCAGATTCGACGGCGCGGGACGAGCAGGAACGATCGCAATTGCCGCGGGGACCCGTCAGCTGGGACCTCGCCGTGCAATTCTGCAACGCACTCTCGCTGCTAGAAGGTTTGACTCCCGCCTATACGATTCAAGGATCCAACGGCGCCGTGACCTGGAACCGAGAGGCCGACGGCTATCGCTTGCCGACCGAGGCGGAGTGGGAGTTCGCGTGCCGGGCGGGTTCCCAGACGGCGTTCGCGAACGGTCCGATCGTTGACCTCGACTGCAGCGATCCCGTCCTCGACGTGATCGGCTGGTATTGCGGCAACGATGAACCGCCGGGCCTCAAGGCTGTCGGCCAGAAGCCGGCCAACGTCTGGGGTCTGCACGATATGCACGGGAACATCTGGGAATGGGTCTGGGACTGCTACCGCGATGATTACGAGAACCTCGATGCTACCGATCCTGCGCACGACGGTCTTCCCGGCATGCGCCGCGTGCTCCGCGGGGGCAGTTGGGACAGTCCGGCGCGAGATTGCCGCGCCGCCCGGCGGCCCTCCATTAATCCAGCCATGTCACACCTGCACTATGGTTTTCGGCCGGTCCGGACCGCCTTCGATCCGCAAGTGGGCTTGATCGAAATCCACACCGAACCGGACGGCATCGCGGCGCCTTGGGAACTGTCGGGCCCGCAGGAGTTCTACGCCGCGGGCATGGGCGACACGGTGTTGACCAACTTGTGGCACGGCGGTTATACGCTGACCTGGGGCGAGGTTGCCGGCTGGCAGACGCCTCCCGACCAGATGCTGACCCTTACGCCGGGCGGCACGCTGACCTTCACGGGGACGTATTTCGAACTCGGCGGTCCGATCTGGTACGTGGCCACCGGCGGCGACGACGACAATCCGGGTACCGAGTCGTTACCATTCGCCACGATTCAACGCGGAATCATCGCCGCCGGCGACGGCGAGGTCGTCCTGATACGTGACGGGGTCTATACCGGCGACGGCAATCGGGACATCGACTTTCTGGGCAAGGCGGTCACGGTGCGGTCCGCGAGCGGCGACCGCGACGCCTGCATCGTCGACGCCGAAGGAAGCATCGCGCAACCGCGGGTCGGTTTCCGGTTCCAGACCGGCGAGACTCGCGACGCGGTCCTCGAGGAATTGACCGTTACCGGCGGCTACCCCGCGGGCGTCTACGTGGGCGCCACCGGAGAGTCCGGGACCGCCTCGCCGACCATCCGCGGCGTCGTGCTCGCGTCGAACTCGGGCGCGGGGCTGCTGGCCGAGGGACAGGAGTTTTCCTTTGTGTTCACATCACCGCGGCTCGTCTCCGCGCTCGTTCGCCAGAATGGCGCCGAAGGCGTGAAGCTTGTCTGGGCGACCCAGGATGCTGAAATCGATAGCTGTACCGTGAGCGAGAACAGCGGCGACGGAATCCGTGTGCATGGAAGCTGGGGAGGTGGTGCCGCGCCGTTTCTGAAGATCGCGGACACGCTGGTCGCAAGCAACGGCGGCGACGGCGTTGTGTCGCTGGGAGACCTCGAATTTGGCGTTGAGGTTCAGCGGTGCCAGGTGATCGAGAATAACGGCTGGGGTGTTAGCGCCGGCGGCGACGCAGCGCATACCTCGATCGCCAACACTGTCGTCCAAGGCAACGGCCTCGGCGGCGTATACAACGGCTTTCCCTGGGATCACGTTCTGCAGATCGACAACGCGGAGATCCTCCAGAACGAAGGCCCTGGGGTACAGATCGCGAGCACGGCGAGCCAGTACCTGGGGATCGCTGACAGCAAGATCATCGGCAATCTCGGCGATGGCATCGAGGTCGGTTTCGCCGACCTGGCCGGCGCCAAACGCCGCCGTGACGATCGCGACTTCGGCGGTATCTTCGGGTGCGTCATCAGCGACAACGTCGGCATGGGTATCCGCTTCCAGGGTTCCCTGGAGATGTCTTTCACGGTTTCCACGTGCCTGTTGACGGGAAATACGGCCGGGGGGGCGTATCTCGGCGGTCAAGCCCAGTCGAGCGAACCGGCGTATGCACTCCAATCGGTCACGATCGCCGCCAACACCGGTCCCGGCCTGGTCTACGACGCGCAGCAAATCGCGTGTGAACTCGGCAATTCGTTGATTACATTCAATAGCGGCGAGGCGCTGGCGGCCGCCGAGACCGATTTGCTGGCGATCCACTGTTCCGATCTCTACGGCAACGACGGCGGGGACTGGATCGGTTCCCTGGGGGATTACCTCGGCAACGACGGCAACTTCGCGGCGGATCCGCTTTTCTGTGGCGTCGCAACCGGCGATTTTACCTTGCGCGAGGGATCGCCGTGCCTGCCCGGTCATCACCCCGACGGTGCCGATTGCGGACTGGTCGGCGCGCTCAGTAGCGGCTGCGAGGCGCCGGCCTCGCTGACGATCGCTCCGCTCGAGTCCGGTCCCCTGAATTGCACGGAATCGGCCACATTGACCTTCCACTTCGCGCCGGCGACTGAAACCCCGCCCGTGCGTGGCTACGTGGTCAGGCTGTTGGCCAGCGCGGAACTGACCGCCGGTCCCGGCGACGTCACCGTCTACACCGTGCCGGCCGGCGCCCAGGTGTTCAGCGACGTGGTCGAGAACGCACCCGGCGATCTGACGCTGAGCTACGCGATTCTCGGCGAGACGGGCCAGATCGACGGTGCCGCCGATCTCTTCAGCCTCGAGGTGCACGGCGCCGACACGGGCGCCGGGACCGTCCAGATCGTCAGCTTGACGATGCGCGACCTCGACAACCAGCCAATCGCGGTCGGCGTCGGCTCGCCGGCGACTGTCATCTACGATTGCACGCTGCCGGTCGCGGTTGCGGACATCGTCGCCGCGCCGGGCCATGAACAGATCGAGGTGACTTGGAGCCACGACGACGAGGACACCGACCACTATGCGGTTTTCCGCGGTCTCTGGTATGCCGACGCTCCCGACACGTCGGCCTATCCGTTGTACGACGACCAGGACCCCAACACGATCCCTAGCCGTCCGCCAGACTTGGCTGCCGCCGTCGATAGTCCGGAATGGACGCTGGCCGGTGTCGTTTCCGCCGGCACGCTAGCCTTCACCGACCAGGCGATGACCGCCGGTCGCGGCGTCTACTACTACGAAGTATTCGCCGTGGACGCGTTGCAGAACGCCAGTCCGCCGGCAGGCGCCAATCACCGCGCCACCAACTACTGGCTCGGCGATTTCGACGCGAACGGTCTGGTCGATATCTTCGACATCCACGCTCTGGGCGAAGTCTTCGGCTTGTGTAGCGGCCAGCCCGATTACGAGCCAGAGTGCGATATCGGTCCGACCGATGACGAGAGCCGTATCGGCATTCCATTGACGGACGGCTGCGTAGATTTCGAAGACCTGATGATCGCCGCGATGAATTTCGCAGCGGCCAGATCTACGAACCTGCGACCGGCGGTCGACGCGGTGCCGCTGGCCTGGACTCGGCTCGCGGAGCACCGCTATGCTCTGCGGTTTCTGGGCGGCGAGGGCGTGCAGGGATTGCGCGTGCGTGCCGCGGTGCCAGCCGGCACTCCGGTGGCGGTGGCCGCCGGCGATCTGCTCGCCGGCCAGGAAATGTCGACCTTCCTCCACAATATCGGCCCGGGCTTCGACGTGAGCGTCGCCGTACTCGGCACCGGGCAGTTTTTTGCCGGCACCGGTGATCTCTTCGTCGTCGAGACGACGGCCGAGATCGCCAGCGACGATCTCGTGGTTTCGGCGCGCGGTCCGGACAACAGCGAACTCAGCGTCGTCTTCGCGCCGGCGACCGGCGTCGAGACCCCGCGCGCCTATAACCTGAGCGCGAACTTCCCGAATCCGTTCAATCCGGCGACGACGATCCGTTTCGCGCTGCCGGAGCCACAACGGGTCATGTTGACGATCTACGGTGTGGATGGACGGCGCGTGGCGCAGCTTGCGGATGCGGTGTACGCCGCCGGCACGCACGAGGTGGTTTGGCACGGCCGGAACGATGCGGGTCGAACCGTTGCGACTGGAACGTACTTCTATCGACTCGAAGCCGGAAGCTTTCGGCAGGTCAGGAAGATGGTGCTGATGAAGTAACGGAGTCGCCATTGTCCTGACCGCAGAGAATGCGGCGAGTAGACGCCGGCACGATCGCGCGATCCTGCCGGCGTTCTCGTTCGCAGCACGGCCGAGCGTCAAGCGGCGCCGTACAGATGCATCGTGTTGACGTTCTTGCCCTGCAGTTTCAGGTAGTAGAACAACTGGCTCTTGTGGTGGAGCAAGTGGCTGACCATGCCGAGCATCTGCTCGCCGAGTCGGCTCTGCATGCCCGGCGGATCCCACGGAGCTGCCACCATCTCGTTCTCGAGGCGGGTCTCGCCGGCATCCTTGACGACGCGCAGCGCCAGCAGGCGATCCTTCTCGAGCAGCCGCCTGGCTTCAGCGACGCTCGCCACCGCCGGCAGCGTTTCCGCCGGCGGCAGCATCTGCTCAGGGGGCAGGTCGCGCATCTCGACGCCTTCGGGCATGCCCCAGTCGCCGGTCGCAAAGCCGCGACAGCACGCGCCACAGGCGTTGGTCAGATGATGGAGTACTTGGCCGGTGGTCATCCAATTCGTGCCGGTCGCCGGCTTCCAGGAAAGGTCAGCGTCGTCGACGAGCTTCATCAGTCCGTCCGTCGATTTGTACGCTTCCGCGATCCAGTGATTCAGCAGTTCGGTAAAGGTCATGGGCGATCATCCTTTCCATAAAAGTTTCGGGTTGATCCGTGGCAAACAGTATAGGTTGTGCCGTCGAGATTGTTGCTGGCCGGCGCAACCCGCTGTTGCCGATGCGTTTGCGAGCTGAATACCAACCTGCCCGCTAAATCCGCGCCGGGTGCTAGGTTAGGCGCCGG
>Ga0334884_1002907_pt1 | contig 20621 bp, 18 predicted proteins | sample GraSluR1_MG_7_FD_207215 | JGI IMG/M metagenome (GOLD analysis project Ga0334884, IMG submission 207215) | Sludge microbial communities from methane-producing bioreactor in Wageningen University, Netherlands - Granular Sludge_12_05 R1 | ecosystem: Engineered > Bioreactor > Anaerobic >...
ATTAGGGCTATATTTATTCAATCAGGGTCTGCTGAAAACATCTAACACATTGATATAATTTAAGTTGCCAGGAATCGGATGGAGCCTTCTGCAAGATTTTCATTTGAAATCATCACAAATCCTTCATGTATATTGAAATATTTGAACCTTACTCGACGTAGTCTGTTACTATGTCGAACCAACAAACACACCCTCTTGCTCTTGCTCTTGCTCTCCTTGTTCGACGTAGTCTGTGACTACGTCGAACCAACAAGCACACTACCCCCCCCTACGACAACCACAGCCTTCGCAACAACACTTCCCATTCAGACGGATGCAGTGTTTGTTTCAGCTTGTGGCTGGTCTGTGGCAGATGCGCTTCGGCTTGTTTTATCCAATCTGAAAATAGCTTATGTTCCAAGCTGTCTGCTAACTGTTCCGTGCTTTGTCTTCGGTTTGCAGTAATTGTGATTGGGCAGGGCTTTGCAGATGATCTTTCTTGTGGTCGGCTTATGTCTGCATTGGCCGCTGATGAGCTGGTTTGTTTTGCCGGCTGCAAGTGTTCTTGCCTGACTGGTTCATTTTGTTGGGGTTTAGCTTTAATTACATTGCGACTTCTGCGTTTAGGCTTGCGGATATGTTGATACGCCTGATATAATAATGGTTGCAATTCGCGTTGATGATGGATCAGTTTGTCGAGCTCATCTCGCAACAGTGCATTGCAGCTTACTATCAGTGCCTTTATTTCGCTGTTGATTGCCCTGCGATTAGCTGCTTGGTTTTCGGCTTTACTGATGGACTCCTGATAGGCTTGCATCAGCTGTGCGAGGCGGTCGAGATCGGCCTGGCCGGAGCCCAGTTGCTCCAGCTGCGCGCTCAAGGGGCTTAACAGTTGGTGTGTTTTGCTTCCAATGGCCAATGCCCTGTAGGCTGAGGTTTCCATCAAGCGGTGATGGAAGCTTTTGAAAATTGTTTGCTGCTGCAAATCTGCATTACGGCTGGCCAGTAACTGTCCAAGGCCTACGAGTTGTCGTAAATGATTCATATAGTCTTTGCGCATTTGGATGCGATACACATAGGTATGGCTAAAGGGTTGCACCAGCTTGTTGATTTGCTGTTCAAGACGTTGCGTCTTTTCCAGGTAGTCTTCAACAAGCTGTTGTGCCAGGGGCATTTCGGTAAAGGCCTGGCGATGGTGCAATAGCAGCTGCCGCACCTCCATGATGCGGTCTGATCGTTCAGATACTGTTTTCATTTTCTTCGATTTTTATTCAACATACTTTTATCCGGCGGGTTTGTTTGATGAAGTCGGTCTCTTTAGGCACAGCTCACATTTGTTGTCCCGCTACTAAGAGGAATTTTGCGACACTTTTTGGAGAATTTTGAGTTGATTTTATCAACAATTTTGTGGTTTTCAAACGTTCTATAGTATTCATTTTCAATTGACAGCATGATGTTAATAAGTTTTTTTAAAAAGAATTACAAAAGCGACAAAAACTGCTGAATTAAGGCTTTGTTTTCAGAGCTTTTCTTGAGGGTATTGCTGGTTATTGTCTGAGGGCAGTTAGTTTGTTTTCCCATAAGCAGCTTACAGGCAATGAGCAGGTTTAACCGGTTTACGAAAGGGACTTGCTCGCTTGTGAGGGTTTGTTATGGCTATACGAAGGCTTTTTCTGCTTTTACGAATCGTAAAAACGGCTTACGGATTGCTGTTCATAAACTGTGATGCATACAAAATGTTTTACGTTGCGTTGATGTTTTGTATCAGGAAGCACTTGCTGGTTTGCGAGGGGCTTTTCGGGTGTGGCTTTTGGGGTTTTCTGTTAGCGATCGAACTTAGAATAATCAGTTCATGCAAATTTGCACATGCGCATAAAGTATAACGCTAAAGGTACAAGGCTTTCCTTACTTTTGCAGCAAAGAAACCAAACACTTCACAAAAGCCGGCACAAATGGAATACGATCGCGAAAAATGGAATGCCAAACATGCTGCAAAAAAAGGTTTACATCAGGCAGACAGCTTCCTGGTGAAACATTTTAAATTACTAAAACCCGCAAAAGCACTTGATATCGCTTGTGGTCGCGGCCGCAACAGCCTGCTGTTGGCGCAAAATGGATTTGACACTTTTGCTGTGGATTTTTCTGATGTAGGCTTGGCCGCACTAGCCGAACACGCCAAATCAAAACAGCTAGATATTCAACTGATTGAACTTGACCTGGATAAACCAGCCCTGCTTGAAACGTATAAACCATTCGACAGCATCATCTGCATAAATTTTAAGCCACTTCCTGATTTATTGGAACTTATCCCAAACTTACTATCAAAAAGGGGTATCTTTTTATGGAGTTCCTTTAACGAAATCCAGGCTGATCAAACACCATTTCCGGTAGAAAAGGCACTTACCGAAGAAGCCTTTGTTGACTATTCCAACATAATGGAAACACTTATTTACGAGCGTTTTACAGATATCACCGGCGCACGCGATGGCTATGTTTTCAAAAAGAAATAAGGAGAAAAATCAAAAACGTGCCAATAATTGCGAAAACAAGATCATCAGCACCAGTGCCAGTGGATAAACTGCGGCATAGGCTACCGAAGGCGCGTCGGTTTCTGTTTTGGAATCAATAGCTGCCAGGCCGGGTGTGCTCGTCATGGCACCGGTTAATGCTCCTAACAGACTAAGCATATTCATCCTGAAAATCAAATGAGCCACATAAGCAGCCAGTATCATGGGCACGATTGTAATGATGGCCCCAATCGCAATCACACTTAAGCCATTCTGCTCCAATACACCGGCCATTTCGGCACCGGCTGAAGTGCCCACTGCCGACATAAACATCAGCAAACCCAGCCGCCGCAACAACTGGTTACCACTGCCCGACATGGACCACAACACCGGACCGGTTTTACCAATATTACTCAGTACCAAAGCCACGGCTAACACGCCTCCGGTTAATCCCAGGCTGAAGTCGAAAAGACCAAAAAATGGCACGCTAACGGCTCCCACAGCAATACCAATTACGATACCCAAAGCTATCGGCAGAAAGTTGGTTTCCGAAAGTCGGCGATCGTCATTTCCAAGAAGTTTTTGCACTTGTACCATTTCCTGACTCGAGCCCGAAATCAAAAGTTTGTCCCCAAAACGCAGCCTGCTGTGTGGATGAGGTGTTAAATCAATTCCCGATCGCCGGATTCGTGTGATTGTTGCATTCATAGCCGTAAGATTCAGCTCGCGTATGCTTTTGTTCACTACAGCTTTATTGGTAACCAGCATCCAGTTCACTTCAAATCGATCATCAAAGCTAAGATCCTCATCCACCGTCTCGCCAACCAACAACTCCACCTTTGCAATGGCATCTTCATTGCCAACGACTTTAAGCAAATCACCAGCATACAATACTGTTTTTGCAGTGGGAGCAAAAGTGTTTCCGGCATGTTTCACGCGCGAAACAACAGCTCCGGTCATGCCACGTAAGTCGAGCTCGCGCAGGCTTTTTCCTCCAATATTTTGATTACTCACCTTCACAATTCGGTTGACGATTCCGGGATAATCTTCCATCAATTGATCCTTGTAACGCTTCTCTTCCTGTGAAACGCTAACCCCAAGCAAGCCGGGAAAAATATTGACAAATAAGATAACTCCTATCACCCCAACCGGATAGGCCAACCCATAGCCAACTGCCGTCACTGCCGAACCAGTAGCTTCGAAAGCTGCTGCCAAGCCAGGCGTGGATGTCAAGGCACCATTGAAAACACCGATAGCCAGATCAGTAGGCAAATCAAAGAAATGCATAGCTGCCAGGGTGAGCAATGCAGCTGAGGCAATAAGGCTGAAGGCAATAACCAGCAACTGATGTCCGAACTGCTTGAAAACCTCAAAAAAACCCGGCCCTGCCTGAATGCCAATTGTAAAGATAAAAAGCAACAGCCCAAGTTTCTGAAAAACTTCAGGTATTACAAACCCCCAGTGCCCCATCAAGAGAGCTACAAAAATTACCGCACTCGAGTCGAGCGAAAAGCCTTTGTATTTAACGTTGCCAAGCATCAAACCCAGCGCAATAATTAAAAACAAAGCAAAATATCCCTCATTCAAAAATGCCGGCATAGCTGTAAGTTTTGGGAAGCAAAGTTAGTAGTTCATCTCCAATAGAGGCAATTAAATCCACAAATAGAATGGAAAATCAAATTATGAAACTACCCGCTATAAATGATATAATATTACTTTTGACATCAACATTGTTGGTTGAAGCAACAGAATTAATGTTCAGACAGTCATTAAATATCTCACCACATGGATCTTATGCTTTTTTGGCAGGAAAACAGTAGTTCGAAATGATTCAACGACATGAACCGGTTCAAATTAAAATATTCAACCTTAATTAAAAAATTAACCATTAAATCAACAATTATGAGAAGATTTCTTTACTTTGTCATTTTAGTTTTTATAACAGCTACAAGCTCCGCACAATGGAGCAGCAATCCAGCTGAAAATCTGAAGATAACAGATTATTCAAGTGAGGATGTGATACCTAAAACAGCTCTTTGTCCCAATGGTGATGTGTACATTGGTTTTTTTTCGCTACAATCCGGAAGTTATGATGTACGCCTTCAACGACTTGATCATCAAGGGAATATCCTATGGGAAAACAATGGCATCCTGGTGAGCGATCACCCTTCAATGTCGTGGCTTACCGATTGGGACGTAACGGCCGATCTCGAAAATAATGCCATCCTTTCGTGGCAAGACATCCGCAACGGAGGTAATAACAATATTGTAATCTATAAAATCTCCCCCGATGGTGAATTTCTATGGGGCAATGATGGCATCAGCCTGACCAACAGTACAACCATGGACGTTACGCCTGTGCTTACGGTTACAGCTCAAAACAATGTGATTGTTGCCTGGCAGGTGGATCTGGAACTTATCATGATCCAAAAGATTACACCCGACGGCTCACTTCCCTGGGGAACAGCCGGAATCAGTATTACCGGATTAAACCGTTACACCTGGCCACAACTACTTCCGGTAGGTGAGGATGATTTTATCGTGAAATATTTCGAAGACAGCGGTCCGGTTAATGCCCCAACACGACATGTGTATGCACAACGCTACACCGCTGACGGCAGTGGTGTTTGGGATGCACCGGCTGTGATTTCCAATGCAGGAGGAATCAGTGCCTGGACGCAGATTTTCCCTTTCATCAATGATGGAAACGACGGCTTTTACATTGCCTGGCACGACGACCGCGACTTCAATAACAGTGCCTCATCCTTTGTGCAACATATTGACAATGAAGGCAATGCTGTATTTCAGGAAAATGGCGTGGAAGTTTCTGGTAATGCCGGCATGAATCATTTCTACCCTTCCCTGTCGAAGCCCGAAAATGATCCGCATATTTATGTTTTGTGGAATGAAGTAAATGGTGATCAAAACCAATGGGGGATCTATGGACAAAAAGTTTCAGCAGCTGGCGATTTAAAATGGGGAGCCAATGGCAAAGCGATCATTCCGGTGACTTCTCATTCGGTGCTTCCGCAAAAAGGCTTGCAGCATGGTGAAGATCTGATTCTGATTTATGAAGACTATTTTAATGGTATTGAAACTGCTATTAAAGCCATGAGGCTCGACAATGAAGGAGCGTTTGTCTGGGATTCTGAGAGCGTATTTATTTGCAATGTCCAGTCTTCGAAGATACACCTGGATGTTTCTGAATGGGATCAGGATCAGTGGGTTATGAGTTGGGAAGATGACAGGGGCAGCAATGTGGAAATTTATGCTCAGAATTTGCTTCCGACCGGAGAATTAGGCCCAGCAACAGCAACTGGTATGTTGAGTGGTACAATTACCCTGATCAACGGGACTGCCGATTTAAGCCTTACCGAAATTACAGCCGGAGATTTCAGCACCTTGGCTGATGCGGACGGTAATTACAGTCTGTCGCTTCCTGCCGGAACCTATGAAGTTGCTGCTTCGAATCCCTATGCCGAAACAGCCATTGAAAGCGAAGTTGAAGTTTTTGAAAATGAAACGACAACACTTGATTTTGAATTGAATGTCAATCGCACGGACATGATAATCAAAGCAGTAGATCAGTTTGGTGAACCAGTGTTTTATTCAGGGGTAAACCTTGAAGTTAGTTTCACAGGTCCCGAAGGAAACTACAACGCCATTTTCGATGAAGTAGAGTTGATTTACGAACAAATGCACTATGGTGAATATTCAGGAACTGCTACCTTAGATCTGTTAGAACCTGTTGAAGCTGAAGCTACAATTGATGCTGACAATAATGAATTGGTGTTTGTATTTATTCTTGGCAGCCTGAATGAACAATCCACCGGAATAAAACTTAGCATCGCTCCAAATCCTGTAAGCAGTCAAAGTAGGATCAATATAATTTCAGAGCATAACGAAAATGTTTCCATCTGGTTAACAAATCTTATCGGGCAACAAATCATACAACCACAAGTGATCAATCTCCAACAGGGAAATAACTCTCTTTTGCTCTCTGATTTTATTTCTTCTGATCAGTTGAAAAATGGAATTTATTTGTTTCTGTTGAAAGGAAAATCTACTAACGGACAAATTAAATTTCTCATAAATAAATAGTTACATAATTTAATTTTCTAAGAAAGGCAGGGCATTTGGTGTCCTGCTTTTTTTCATTTCTCTGATATTCTTCCAAAAATAGTATTTTCGTGTCCTATAAATAATGAGCAACTGATATGCCTCAGGAACAAAATAATGATACCTGGAAAACCAAGTGGTTCAGAATCATTTTCAGACATGATACCCGGGATGGAAAACTTTTTGATGAAGTACTGCTGATCCTTATTTTATTAAGTGTTGCCGTTGTCTTTCTCGACAGCATGCCTGATTTGAACAAGCGTTATGGGGGCTGGCTATTTGCCGTTGAATGGTTGTTCACCCTGGTTTTCACAGCGGAATACATCATTCGAATACTCGTATCGCCGGTCAAACGAAAATACGTCTTCAGTTTTTATGGCATCATTGATTTTGTCTCGGTAATCCCAACCTATCTCAGCCTGATATTGGTCGGCTCGCAATACCTTATCATCATCCGCATTCTGAGGTTATTACGAGTCTTTCGTATTTTGAAACTCGTCCGTTTTACATCGGCTTCGTTGTATTTGCTTCATGCCCTGAAGCATTCACGCGAAAAAATTCTGGTCTTTTTTGGTAGTGTACTGATATTAGTCACGATCATAGGCACCTTTATGTATCTGATCGAAGGCCCCGAAAATGGTTTCAGAAGCATTCCGATCAGCATTTACTGGGCTATCGTAACCGTTACTACCGTTGGCTATGGCGACATCAGTCCGGCCACTCCCCTGGGGCAAATGATCGCTTCACTATTGATGCTTACAGGTTACGCCATCATTGCTGTTCCTACAGGGATCATCACAACCGAAATGGCACAGAAGCATGATTCGCTAAAAAAAAATGCAGGAATTCAATGCTCAAATTGTGGAGAAAAAATTAGCAGTCACGAAGACAATTTCTGCCGAAACTGTGGTAATTCATTAAAAACCCCTGACTGATTTTCATCCTTCCTTTCAGCTTAAAAAGGTATTTTTGCAAAAAACAGAAAAATGTCGGAAAACTACACGGATGACAGCGTAAGAACACTCGATTGGAAAGAACACATCCGCCTGAGGCCAGGTATGTATATCGGTAAACTGGGTGATGGCACCTCACATGACGATGGCATTTATGTGTTGCTGAAAGAGATCATCGACAACAGCATTGATGAATATGTAATGGGAAATGGAAAAACCATCGAAATTTCTATACAGGACGACCTTGTTACAGTTCGCGATTACGGGCGCGGAATGCCATTGGGGAAAGTGATCGATTGTGTAAGCAAAATCAATACAGGAGCCAAATACGACAGCAAGGTTTTTAAAAAAGCCGTTGGACTTAATGGCGTGGGTTCTAAAGCCGTAAATGCCATGTCATCTTACTTCAAGGCACAATCCATTCGCGAAGGCAAAACTAAAATTGTTGAATACCAGCAAGGTGAGATCATTGCTGATCATCCACTCGAGCCAAATGACGGCAAACAGGGCACCACGATCAGTTTTATCCCTGACAGGGCCATTTTTGGGCAATACCGCTACCTTCAGGAATACATTGAAGAGATGCTCTGGAATTACGTCTTTCTCAATAACGGACTTACCATATTGTTTAATGGCCAAAAGTTTCAGGCAAAAAACGGTCTGCTCGATCTGCTCGAACGCAATATCGCCGGAGCCGAAAGGATGGTGTATCCCATCATTCATATCAGGGAAGAAGATTTTGAATGCGCTTTTACTCATGCCAATAATGTCTATAGCGAAGAATACTATTCCTTTGTAAACGGTCAGCATACCACGCAGGGCGGCACGCATCAAAATGCTTTCAGAGAAGCACTTGTAAAGACAATCCGTGAGTTTTACGGCAAAGATTACGACACCTCCGATATCCGCACCTCGTTAGTTGCAGCCATCAGCATCAAGGTGCAGGAACCCGTTTTTGAATCGCAAACCAAAACCAAACTAGGTTCTACGCATATTGAGCCGGGCGGACAAACCGTCAGGAATTTTATTGGTGAGATAATCAAACGCAATCTCGACAATTACCTGCACATGAATGCAGAAACTGCCGAAGCCCTGCATCGCAAAATCATGCAAAGCGAGCGGGAAAGAAAAGATATGGCCAACATCAAAAAGCTTGCCCGCGAAAGCGTGAAAAAAGCCAGCCTGCACAACAAAAAACTGCGCGATTGCCGGATTCATTTCAACACCAACCACGAAAAACGCCTCGAAACTACCCTGTTTATCACCGAGGGCGATTCAGCTTCGGGCAGCATCACCAAAAGCCGTGATGTGCAAACACAGGCTGTTTTTTCGCTGAAAGGCAAACCACTTAATTCGTACGGGTTAAGCAAAAAGATTGTTTACGAAAACGAAGAATTCAACCTGCTACAGGCCGCACTCAATATTGATGAATCGCTCGAGAACCTGCGCTACAACAACATCGTAATTGCCACCGATGCCGATGTTGATGGCATGCACATCAGGCTGTTGTTGCTTACGTTTTTCCTGCAATTCTATCCCGACCTGATCAAAACAGGACACCTCTATATCCTGCAAACACCACTCTTCAGGGTGCGAAACAAAAAGGAAACCATCTATTGCTATTCTGATGAGGAAAGGGTGAATGCCATCAAAAAACTGGGTACCAATCCCGAGATCACCCGTTTCAAAGGTCTGGGAGAAATTTCACCCGATGAGTTCAGGTTTTTCATTGGCCCAAGCATAAGACTGGAACCTGTAATCCTGAAAAGAGATCTTTCCATTCCGGAAATACTGAGTTTTTATATGGGCAAAAACACCCCTGAACGTCAACAGTTTATCATCAACAACCTGCGCATGGAAGACGAACTGACAGAAGACAAAATCAGTGCCTGATCACTCTCTGATCTTTGCAATGGCTTTGGGCAGGTGACTAATAATATCAGATGCCAGCACACTTTCCATGCCCAGTTGTTCGGCTGCCATATCTCCGGCGAGGCCGTGAAGATAAACGCCTAACAACGATGCTTTTGCCGGACTGTATCCTTGTGCAATCAGTCCGGCGATAATCCCAGTTAAAACATCTCCGCTTCCGGCAGTAGCCATACCCGGATTGCCCGTTGGGTTGAAATAGCATTTGCCATCAGGCATGCTCACACAGGTATAAGCTCCTTTAAGTATAATTATCAAACCAAAGCGTACTGACATTTCCTTCTGAAGCGAAAGCCGCTCAAAGCTATGCTGCCATTTGCCTGCCAGTCTTTCAAACTCTTTGGGATGCGGAGTTAAAATGGAATGCTTGGGCAAAAAGGCCAGCCAGGTCTTGTTCTCGGCCAAAATATTAAGTGCATCTGCATCCAATACCAGAGGTTGTTTGCTATTCTGTATCAATAATTTGAGTGCCATTGCTGTTTCAGGCGCAGTACCAATCCCCGGGCCAACAGCTACTGCATTAAAAGGAGCCAGATCAGGCAGCTCACTAAAGAAAACCTCATGTGAATCAAGACTGATCATGGCTTCCGGAAAGGCTGATTGCATCGGATTGCATGCTTTTAAGGGAAGATGCACATGCAACAGCCCTGCCCCGATTCGCATACAAGCCCTGGCTGCTAAGATGGCTGCACCCGTTTTAGTTGCCGATCCTGCTACCAATAACACATGACCAAAATTGCCTTTATGCGCAAAACGTGCCCTGGATTTCCACCAGGGCTTTAGCAGAGCAGCTTCCAAAAAATGATGATTGGCTTTAACCTCATTAATAAAAACCGGATGTAATCCAATCGGCAATATTTCCCAACGGCCTACATAAATATCATTTTCCGGCCAAAAAAAACTAAGCTTAGGAAATTGAAAACTCAGGGTGTAATCTGCTTTTACAACGGTATCAGTTTTGTGATTAATCGGCTGATCTGCATATAATCCCGAAGGAATATCGATGGCAACAATCACATTTTCTGATTCGTTCATACTCTTGATGCAGGCTTCTGCCAGTCCGGTAACCGGCCTGTTAAGTCCCGAGCCAAAAAGTGCATCCACCACTATAGCGTCTTGGTGTAGGGCAGGCAATTCCGAAATATCAGAAATTTCAGTGAGTAAGGACTCATCGAGCATACTCAGTCGATCTGCATTGAGTTGACAGTCGTTTGTAAGTTTTTCTGCAAACTTGATAAGGTAGGTAATAACATGATAGTTATCCTGTGCCAGCAAACGCGCCAACACTAATCCATCTCCACCATTGTTTCCAACTCCTGCAAAAATCACAACGGGTGTATGTGGCTGGAGTCTTTTTCTGATCCACTCATAAAGCTGATTTGCTGCTCGTTCCATCAAACCATCTGATGCGATTGGTTCGTTTTCTATAGTAAAGGCATCAGCTTGTCTGATCTGCTCTGCGTTGAGTATTTTCATATACAGCGATTTACCACAAAAATAAAGTCATTTACGCTACAATGCAACCCCAAATGGATTGATTCTCAAATATAGCTGTACAAAGTTGGTTGTTTTTACGGGAGGATAAAGCTTAATAAATTCTAATTGTCACAGATACAAAATACAACAATTTGATAATGAACAGATCCAGGTCAAGCTAAAATCATCTGAATGCGATAAACTCCATCAAATATGTTAATTTTTTTTTAATTTTGCTTGTCAAATCAAACCTGATTACAATGAAAAATACAATTCTTTTTTCTTTCGTTTTTCTGCTGGCAACACTCATCAGCAGCTGTACGAACCAGTCATCTGAAAAAGACACGATTTCTGAAGCAGACAAGTCATTAATCGAAACCGCCAATCGCTATTTTGCAACGCTTCCAGAGCCTGGAGATCCCAATACGCCCGAAGCCATTCTTGGGAAGAAACTCTATTACGACACCCGTCTTTCTGCCAATGGCGAAATGAGTTGCAATACCTGCCATCCAATAGCCAATTATGGTGTGGATAATTTGCCCACCTCTCCGGGCCATGATGGTACGTTGGGAACACGAAACAGCCCAACAACTTTCAACGCATGGTTCCATACCATCCAATTCTGGGATGGCAGGTCGCCCGACCTCGCAGATCAGGCAAAAGGACCGGTGCTAAATCCCATTGAAATGGGCATGAAAAGTGCTGAGGATGTGATAGCTATCATGAATGCCGATGAGGATTACCTACAACTTTTTGCTGAGGCCTTTCCTGAAGATGAGGATCCCATCACTTTTGATCGTTTTGCTGATGCTGTTGCAGCTTTTGAAAGCACACTCGCAACACCGGCAGCCTTCGACAGTTTCCTCAGCGGTGTGAAGGATGTGATGACTGATGATCAAAAAGAAGGTCTTTCCCTGTTTATTGAAACAGGTTGCATCGCCTGCCATATTGGTCCCGGGCTTGGTGGCACAATGATGCAGCGTTTCGGGCTTATACATGGCCCTTATTATGACTACACCAACTCGGAGCTACAGGATAAAGGCGTTGCCGAAGTAACTGGCAAAGAAGGTGATGAATTCGTTTTCAAAACACCTTCGTTGAGAAACATCGAAAAAACCACTCCTTATTTTCATGACGGCAGCATCGAAAGCCTGCATGAAGCTGTTAAAATTATGGCTTACACACAGTTAGGCCGAGAATTATCTGATGAACAAACCAATAAACTGGTAGAATTCTTTAAAAGCCTGACAGGTAAAATTCCGGAACATGCTTTGTAAATTAACCTATTCATACTTAAAAAAAAAACGCCTTGAATATCAAGGCGTTTTTTTTGCACGGTAATAAGAGGCTATTGAACAGAATCAGCCAAATCACTACCTGGTTTGAACTTAACTACTTTTTTAGCAGCTATACTTATTTCCTTACCAGTTTGTGGGTTACGACCTTTTCTGGCAGCTCTTTTCGAAATTGAAAAAGAACCAAAACCAACAAGGGCAACACGATCACCCTCTTTTAAGGCTTTTGTAGTAGCATCAATGAAAGCATCAAGTGCTTTTTTTGCATCTGCTTTTGTCAATTCGGCACTTACGGCCATTGCATCAATTAATTCAGCTTTGTTCATCTTCTTGGATTTTAGTTAAAAAATTGGTTGAATACCGCACAAATATAGCGTTTTAAACTATCAGCGCAAGTTTTCTGGCAGAAAAGTACAAAAAATGTTGATAAAACAAGCATTTTGTTAATAAATTTCACTAAAATCAGAAAGTTTTTCCTGTATTTCACCCGAAAATCCTGCTGTGGCCGCAAAATTCCCTATCAAACATCAACTTTCCAACTTCCTTTCAGATCGAAACCATTCAAAAAATCCTGTGCCGACATGCTTCGTTTACCAGGTGTTTGAATTTCTTTCAAGGCTAACATTCCGTCTGGATGGATAATTTTTATAAAACTTTTCTGGTCAGTCAGCAAAGTATATAGCTCACCCTTGTTTCGTTCCGTGTTAATCTCAGATTGAAAAATCTTAAAAACAAGCTCTTGCCCCGACACCTTATTAATAAGGGTTGTAAAAGCTCCGGGATAGGGCGACAAACCTCTGATTTGATTATAAACAGTCGTCAAGTCATTCTTCCAGTTAATCCGGCAATCTTCTTTAAAAAGCTTAGGAGCCATGAGCAGTTTTTGATTCCCTGGCTGTGGCTGAGGAGATAAATTGTTGTTTGCCAGACCATAAAGTGTATCTACAACCAATTCTTTACCCGCTTCCATCATCCTGTCGTGCAGACTTCCGGCAGTTTCGTCAGCAGCTATCGACATGCGCTTTTGCATCAGAATGCTGCCTTCGTCAATCTTTTCGTCAAGCAGAAATGTCGTTAAGCCCGACTCCTTTTCACCATTCATAACAGCACGATTGATAGGTGCTGCGCCCCGGTACTGCGGCAAGAGGGAGGCATGCAGGTTAAACGTGCCCAATCGTGGCATCTTCCACACCTCAGCCGGCAGCATTCTGAAAGCGACTACCACAAAAATATCGGCATGCATTGCCCGAAGCGAAGCAATAAAATCAGGATGTTTCAGCTTGGGTGGTTGCAACAAATTCAGTCCTTTCTTTATTGCTAAGGCTTTTACTGCTGACTGTTGCATTTTTTTACCTCTTCCCGCCGGTTTATCCGGTGCTGTGACAACAGCTTTCACCGGTATTTCTGCTTCTAGTATGGCTTGTAGCTGGGCAGCAGCAAATTCGGGGGTGCCAAAAAAAACAATTGAAGGTTTCGTAAGCTTTGCATTCATCGAAACAAAATTAAACTATTCTTTTCCAAAACACCAGTGTCGGGTAAAATGTTATGCCATCACTATGATAGAGATGACAACTATGCCTCAATAGCACATTTCTAGGTGAGATTTTATTGATCAACAAATTATCCCAGAATAAAAAACCTGATCTCATTCGAAATCAGGTCTGAATTTATTTTTTCGCTCGAAACTCTTATCTTCCTTCGGCACGGGCGATATAGCGGTCGGCATTTCGCCCTTCGGTGGTATTCGGGAAATTCATTTTTAGTTCGTTGTAGATCTCAACAGCCTTTTTATTGTCGCCGATCAGTTCATAGGTTTGTCCGGCTTTGAGTAAAAACATCGGACTGCTAAACTCATTCAATTCATGACGGGCTGCTTTCAAATATTGGGCAGCAGCTTCTGATTTCTTGTCAAGCTCAAGGTAGGCATCACCAATAGCACCCAGTGCCATTGCAGCCACAACTTTATCCTTTCCTTTAAATTTCTTTAAATGACTAAGTGCTTCTTCATATTCGCCTTGTTTAAGGAATGAAATGCCGGCATAATACTTTGCCAGGTTACCAGCTTTGGTTGATCCAAACTCATCGATAACATCCAAAAAACCAAGATTGTTACCATCACCATAAAGTGCTTTGTTCAATGAGTCCTGCTCAAAATAAGCCTCAGCCATAAAGAGCTGGGTTTGAGCTTCTTTTTCAAGCGGATCAAAATAATAACGGTTGATGCCAAAATAACCTAAAACAACCACAACAAGTATGGCAACCACTGCCACCAACGATTTCTGGTTGTTCTCGATAAATTGTTCTGTTTTGCTCAGAGTGCTTTCTACCGCTTCCAGTCTTTCGTCGCCTTTATCCAATCCTTTTTTATTCGTCATAGCTATTGAAATTTAGAAGTGCAAAAGTAGTTTTTTTACCTGAAATAAAAGACACTCAGCCAGTTTTTTTTACATTTGATGCCACAAGTATTTCTTATGAATATCAGACTTTTTCTGGCTGCTTTACTATTATCAGGCTTCACCGGCATCCTGAGCGCCCAACAAAAGGGTTGGTTCATCATCGAGCAACAAGAAGATCGGTATGGAAATTCTTCAAGTCAGTCCATTTTCATTCAGGGTAAACAGCTAAGGATCGAAAATGCAGCATCTGTTTTTATTATTGATCTGGATAGCGAACAGCTTACCCTGGTATTTCCTGTTCAGCAAATCTTTTGGGAAGGTAGTGCCAGGCAATTACGCGAGGCAATACTAAACAGCCTGAAACAACAGCTCGAAGAAATGATAGCGCGACTACCAGAGCACATCCGTGCCGAAGCCGACAGCAGTTTTAGAAATGAGTTAAAAATCCTTGAAGCTGACTATTCAGATAGTACCCTGTCAGTCCCACTAAAAATTGAAAAAACCAATGCCTTTGATACCATCCTGGGTTTTGTCGCTCAAAAGCATAACATTTTCCTGGATAGCATTCTGCTCGAAACCATTTGGACGAGTGAAGAAATCAATCCTTATGCAGAAATAAACAGCACACTTCTTCGCGAAATGACAAGTATTTTCCGCCCCCCTTCGCGTGTGCAGGCGCATCGCGAAACTGAGCTGTATCAGCAATTTACAAGAGAAAACATGGTAATGCGTTCGGTTATTCCAACGCCGGTTGGCGAAAGCACAACAGAAATCAAACAAATCAAAGCCATTCCCATCCCCGGGGATTTTTTCCGACCTCCACCCGATTATAAAAATGCTCGTATTGAGGAAGTTATTGCCATAACAATGGACCAGGAAGCACCCTTTGTTACAAACGGATTAAACGGCGAAAAAACCAATCCGCGAAATCCTTCTGATGAACAACAAAAAATCCAGCCTCCATACTAATTTTTAAGCTGGTCATAAACATCATACCGACAGGGTAAATTTGGTTTATTTCCTGTATTTTTGAAGGTCAAAAAAAAAATCATAAGAAATAACTCAAATCACCACTTCATGAAAGGTCATGAGATTTCGGCCCGGAAAAGTTTGCTATTTACCAGCACACTAATCGTTCTAATGTTTTTCAGCTCGTGGGCAGCAAATGCCCGGCAGTCCGACGAATCAATTTATGCCGATCAATGGCTTGTCGTACCGGTTCAGGCTTACGAACCTCCCCTATTCTATCAGCAAGAAGATACATACGGCGACACAATAAGCCTGAAAAATATGTTTGACCAGCTCAGCTTACCAAGTGAAATCAGGCCCACTAAGGGAAAGCTTCTCATCTCCTCACAAGAGGGCTCACCCCGATGGGAAAAGCAATATGCCTCCAAATCAGGTGAGTTAATCTTAGAACCAAATAAAAACAGTACGTATAGCTGGACACTGGCAGCAGGCTATTTTGAAACAGATCGTTTTGTAAATGTCTCTTTCACATTGAAATCCAAAGCCCTGGCCAGCCTGGATGTTAATGGCCAAACAATCATCGAAGCAGCCAATAAAGCAGGAACCGACAAAACAGTTTCACATAGTTTTGAGCCAGGCAAACATCTGATCGTCATCAAAACGCTGTATGCACCAGCTTTTGCTGATGACTGGAAGTTGAGCCTGCAGTACGAAATAAAATCTAAAGCTGATGCCAATTGGTCAGCTGATCCCGAAAAACACATGAACATGGAATTATTGCTCGATGGCATCCGATTGAGTAGCAGCGGCATACATCCCAATGGCAATTACCTGATGTTGAATTACACCTGTACTCAAGCACCCGAAGGCAAAACGGAAAATTGGACCGAAGTGTTGAGCCGTGAAGACAACCAGATTGTTTTCAGCAGCCGGCACAGCGACAAAAAACAAATAAAATTTCACCCCACAGCCGATGCGGTTTTGTATTCGGTGAGCCGTAATGGCACAAGCAGTCTGTGGCAGGAAGATTTGCTCACAGGTAAAGCCAAAATGCTGATCGAACAGCTAAAAGATGCGGGCAACATTCAGCTTTCACCAAAAGGTAACACCTTGGTTTACAGCAAACAATTTAAAGAAAAGGAAAACAAAACCGGTGTAAAAAAACATGAAGGAACCACAGATCGCTGGTTCTGGTGGCGAAATCGAAGTCAGCTTTTTTTGTTCGATCAGGCAACCGGAACACATCATCAGCTCACTGCCGGAAATCTAAGCAGTCAGTTTCAGGATTTTAGTCCGGATGGCAATAAAATCCTTTTCAGCCAGTCGAAGCCCGACCTATCTGGGCGCCCTTACACCAAATCCTGGATGATCTTGCTCGATCTCAAAAACAGGAAAGCCGACACCCTCTGGATTTCCAATTATGGCAGCCGTGCGATTTTTTCGCCCGATGGCAAAAAACTGCTTGTAACAGGTGGCTCCTTACTTTTTGGCGAGACCGGAAGTGCTGTTGACAAAGGTATTATTCCGAATGATTATGACACGCAAGCTTATCTGTTCGATCTCAAGACTAAAAAGGCAAAGTCGCTCACCCGTGACTTTCATCCAGCTATAGCCGATGCCAAATGGAATAAAGCAAGCGGAAATCCATTTTTCCTGGTGCAGGAAGGTTCCTACCAGCGGATTTACAAGCTGGATTTAGCCACTAATCAGTTTTCACTTTTACCACAATATGCTGATGTGGTAAAACATTTCGATCTGGATGAGGGTGGCCGGTGGCTGATCGCGGATGGATCATCTGTGAGCAGTCCGGAGAAAGCCTGGCTTACAAACCTCAACAGCCAGCAAACTAGTTTCGTCAGCAATCCTGAAGCTGCTCGTTTTGAAGATGTTAAGTTCGGAGAAGTAAAAGACTGGGATTTCATTACAACGAATGGCGACACCCTGGATGGACATATTTACTACCCGCCCAATTTTAATCCTTCAAAAAAATATCCGGTAATTGTATATTATTACGGAGGCACCAACCCCATCGACAGAAGTTTCAGGGGTCGCTATCCCAAAAACTATTTTGCTGCGCATGGCTTCCTGGTTTATGTGATCATTCCTTCGGGTGCAACGGGTTACGGACAGGAGTTTTCGGCACGTCATGTGAATAACTGGGGAAGAACCGTTGCGGATGAAATCATCAACGGAACAAAACATTTCTATCGCAGTCACCCCTATGCCGACAGCACTGCCATAGGCTGTATCGGAGCCTCTTACGGAGGTTTTATGACGATGTTGCTCACCACGCGCACCGATATTTTTGCAGCAGCCATAGCCCATGCCGGCATCAGCTCCATCTCTTCCTATTGGGGCGAAGGTTACTGGGGCTATCTTTACAGCTCAACGGCTACTGCCGGTCAGTTTCCCTGGAACAGTCCGGAGATTTACATCGATCAAAGCCCCTTGTTTGCAGCAGATAAAATCAATACTCCCCTGCTGTTGTTGCATGGCGGTAGCGACACCAATGTTCCGCCAGGCGAGAGTATCCAACTCTACACGGCTTTAAAGATTTTGGGTAAGACAGCCGAATACATTGAGATTGAAGGACAGGATCACCATATTCTGGATTATAAAAAACGTCAGCTCTGGCAAAAAAGCATCATGGCCTGGTTCGATCGTTTCCTGAAAGACCAGCCGGAATGGTGGGAATCACTTTATCCGGAACGCAAGCTTTGAGAATGCTTATGAACGATCAAAAACTTTTGAACTTCCTGCTGGAATACATCACACCGGAGCGCAAGGCCAAATTTGATGCGGTTTTGAATAGACGCACCCGTCACCTCACTGTGGTACTCGAAGACATCTTTCAGCCGCACAATGCCAGTGCAGTCTTACGCAGCTGCGATCTCACAGGTGTGCAGGATGTACACATCATCGAGAATAATTACGTTTACGATATCAATCCCGATGTGGTGGTAGGAAGCACCAAATGGCTCAACCTCTACAAATACAACGAGCAGCCTAACAACACCATACAAGCCTTCGAGGCCTTACGCAATAATGGTTACCGGATTGTTGCTACCAGTCCGCACCAGGATGGTTACACCCCCGAAACGCTGCCTCTCGACAAACCTTTGGCACTGGTTTTTGGCACTGAAAAAACCGGCTTGTCCGATTACGCCCTGGAACATGCCGACGATTTTGTACGCATCCCCATGGTAGGCTTCACCGAAAGCTTCAATATCAGCGTGTCGGCTGCTCTGTTGCTCTACACCCTCAGCAGTAGGCTGCATACCAGTGACATACGCTGGCAACTCAGCTGCGATGAAAAAGATGAACTGCTATTGCAATGGTGCCGCAATACCATTAAAAGAGTAGAAGTGTTGGAAGAAACCTTTAGGAAGCGGTTTGGATAGGGCTGGTGGCTGTTGAGGCTGGCTTTTTTCCCATTTGCTATTTATTGAAGTCGCTCATGCTTTTAAATCTTACAAATCGCCTGTTTCGTATAGAGTGCCTATCTCGGTTACACCAATCTTCTTAAAGAGCCACAAACATTTTATTTGTCATAATGATCTATCCATTGCCTTACTTTTTAAGTCTTTTGGCATTTTTTCAATGGCATATCGTAATGCTGTACGAGGCATAATGGATTTGTTCCTGATCACATAATCAAATATTTTTCGTTGGTTTGCTTCACTGGCAGCTTTTAACATCCAACCATAGCCTTTTTGTACTAAATCATCCTTATCCAGTAGTAAGATATCCGCAATTTCTATAATCTCGTTGAGAAATTTTCCTTTTCTGGCTGGTAGAATCAAAGTTACTGATGAAGCCCTGCGTAGCCATCTATTATCCGATTTTGCCATGTCTTTTAAGCTCGATAAATATTCAGGATACATCTCAATAAATTCACCAATCGTATGATTACATAATGTATCACACGAAGCCCAATTATTGACATAATCATTCATCCATTTCTCAAATATTTGAAAATCTTCAGGTTCGTACTTCTTATGCAAATAATATGACCAATTGCAGGCAATAAATGATTCTTCAATAAAACCTGATTGCCATAAAATCTCACAGAGTTCAAATATTTCTGATTTTGTTTTAAAATCAATCAATTTAAAATATTCCTTACTAATCTTGTTTACCGTTGGAACCTTGACTCCATAAGACTTTATCTTTTCTTTGAAGAAATTTTGACTTGTCGCCTTAGTTTTCTCGTCAATACTATGTTTTAATTCAGTTCGAATTACGTCCATTATGTTTTCCATTTTGAACTTATTTTTTATCTGAGAAACGGCTTTGTTGGTTTGGAGCACAGCAAGTTGTGATATGGGCGAAGCATAGGATAAAGCTAACCAGGTTTTGTCGATTTGCTGTTGTATGCAAGAGCTCTAAATCTAATCAGTCATTCCAAACTGGTTAATTGTTTGTTTTCCATTATCAGATAGTGTGAAATTTAAGACTTTCCAGGCCGTTCCTTCGATGCCAGCCAGTGTAATACCATCTTTAGTAATAGTAATGGTAAATAAGTAATCCGCAAGTTCAGGGTCTTTGTCAGATTTTACCTGTCCTATACTTGTCATTCCATATTCATCAATTGCTTGTGGTTTATCAGTAGTAAGATTGAAGTTTAAATCAATCCAGGCACTTCCCTCAGAACTATGCATTTTTAGTTCCTTATCAGTCTTTTCAATAGTGATTTCAAAGCTTTTCAAGTCTGAATTATTCTGCATTTGAGCCCGTATTTCAAAACTTAATGTAAAGAAACAAACAGCAATTAGCATCTGTAAGCACAGTTTAATCAATGTTGAATTTGTTTGCATTTTTTTTTGGTTTTAAGTGATTGGACGTAATTATTGGTTTTTATACATTCTGACAACGGCAGTCCGTCTAAAAACTTCTTTCAATTCTCATTTTACGTCAATTTTACCCTGCTAAATTAACAAATACTCCCGTTGTAAAGAAGGCAAATTTTCAAGCAGAATTTGGGAGTGATTTTTTTGT
>Ga0334884_1002909_pt1 | contig 20610 bp, 17 predicted proteins | sample GraSluR1_MG_7_FD_207215 | JGI IMG/M metagenome (GOLD analysis project Ga0334884, IMG submission 207215) | Sludge microbial communities from methane-producing bioreactor in Wageningen University, Netherlands - Granular Sludge_12_05 R1 | ecosystem: Engineered > Bioreactor > Anaerobic >...
CACCTCTTTCAGCTCCACGCCGGGCAGGTCGGGCATTATCGGATCCTGCGCGCCCGTGGCCCATATCACGGCGTCGAAACTCCTGCGTAATGCTTCGAGGTCGGCTGTTGATCCAAGATGCAAAGGAATGCCGGATGCCAGGACCTGGGCGATTTCTGTTTCAACGACCTCGCGCGGCAGGCGGAATGCCGGAATGCCTTGCACCATCAAGCCGCCGGGGCGGTCATCCTGTTCAACTATCTCGACGTGGTGCCCGAATCGCGCGAGCTCGCGCGCGACGGTCAGCCCTGCCGGGCCTGCGCCGACAACCGCCACACGCTTGCCGCTGTCCGGAAATAAGCGCTCCAGCACGATCGGTTCGTTGCTTGCTCGGAAATCCGCTGCTGCACACTTGGATGTGCAGATGGCGACTGGTTCGCCAAGCCCCTCATAGCCGTGGCGGCATACTTCTTCACATGGGCGCGTACAGACTCGCCCCAGCACGCCCGGGAAAACATTGTCTCTCAAATTGATACGGTATGCGCGTTCGTAATCGCCTTCGGCAATAGCCGCGAGATATCCGGGGATGTCCGTACGCGCGGGGCATGCGTGCTGGCAGGGGACGCTCACGCGGATTTGATCGAAATCACGCGGGGAGGTTGCTTTTCCGGCTGTTGCCGAAAGCATCGAGTCTTCTGGTTTCTTTTTCTCCATTCCACGTCCACCGCTTCTTCGGAGTCTCAAACCAGGCACAACTTACATCCTGCGCGGGCGTGTTTCGAGCGTGACACGCGATTTTTTTATGGGGTTCGGAAGGGGAATCGCTTTAATGTCCGGTCATGCGCCTGATGCTCTCGGCCACATCGTGTATCCACAGATCCATCTCCCGTGTCGGCCGGGTGCGTAATTGGATTCCAGCGACACACTGGTTGGAATCGTTGGTCGTGGACGAGACCACGCGGCCGTGGAGCTTGAGGACTTGGGAGATGCCCTCGGTGTTGATTTTAACCCGCACTTCCACGGCGGCCCCACAGGGAACGTGTTGTTCGGAGACGACGCGCATGCCGGCGGTGGATCGGTCCTTGATCTGCACTTGAAATCGAGCGCTGCGGGTGAAAAGAAAACCGAACACCTTGGAACCAACCGCGAGTTCCGCCGTGAGGTTGCACGCAATGCGGAAGTAATTGCGCTTCTCTTCCCAACGATTCCTTACTTGAAGTTGAACACTCATGTTCCGGCTCCCGTAAAAGCAAAAAACCTATGCTATTTCCGGTAACGAGACGAGACGAAATTCGGCCCTTTTCCGCTCTTGAAAAAGGTTTCTATCTCCAGGAGCGGCGGGATATAGTGAACCAGGAGCGGGGAGGATGGAAGGAGCGCCCTCCCGCTTTCCCGGATGTGCTACCGAGAAAGGGCTTATACGTGAATAAGACCACATGCAGGCTTTTACCCGTACTTACTTGGGTGGTGATTGTTATCCTTGGTGCCGGGTGCCGGACGTGGCGGAGCGGCGGCGCAAAGTCGCATGTGATAGAACTCGGAGCGCTTTTATCTCTTACAGGCGACTTGGCGCAGTCCGGCATCGGTCAACGTGCCGCCATGGAAATCGCGGTGGCGGATGTTGGGAGGACGATTCAATATAGGGGACGGCCGGTCGAAGTACGCATCACCTATAAAGACACGGGATCAAACCCCGAGCAGGCCTATGAGCAAATGCACATCTTGCGCCAGTCCGGCTTGTTTTCCGTGGTCGGTCCGGACACCAGCGAGGAAGCGTTTCAAATCGTCCCGTGGGCCAATCGGCTCGGGATGATCTTCGTCAGCCCTTCAAGCACCGCGCCATCTTTGGCCATTGCGGGCGACAATTTGTTCCGGCTGGCGCCGGACGACAGCTATCAGGCGCGCGTTATGGCGGAGCGCATCATCTCGGACGGAAAGCGCGTGGTTGTTCCCGTCTGGAGGGACGATCAGTATGCGATGGATTTGCTTTCGGGATTGCGGCAAGTCTTCCTGGCCCAGGGCGGATTCCTGATGCGCGGCGTACGGTATGATCATGTTCACATGGATGCGGAGGCTGTTGCGGAGCAATTGCGTCAATGCATTGAAGAAACGGCTTCCGCGTTTGGTGCAGCCCAGATCGCCGTATTCATGGTTGCTTTTGAGGAAGCAATTCCCCTGATGCAGGCGGCCGCAGGCAGCACGGTGCTATCCTCTCTGCCCTGGTATGCGAGCGACGGCGTGGCTATGAATCCTTTGGTTGTGTCTGACGAACAGGCAGGACGCCTTGCAGCGAAAGTCCGCCTGACGGCTCCGCAGATGAAGGGTGCGAGCGGAAAAGAGGCTGAGGATCTGATGGTTCGCCTGCAGGCACAACTCGGGCGCAAGCCCGAATCCTACGCGCTGGCTGCCTACGATGCCGTCTGGCTTCTGGTCCAGGCTCACTTGCGCGCGGGAAGGAAAGCCGACGCCGATGTGTTGAGAAATCTCATCCCGCAAATTGCGGCGAAACAAGAAGGCATGAGCGGCAATCTGACGCTCAACAAGGCTGGTGACCGGGCTCAAGCATCATTTGAACTGCTTCAAGTGCAGGAATCTCCTTCAGGCCCGGCGTGGACAATCCTGCCGTTGAAAGAAGAACGCCGCTGACTTTTTTCCAGGCATTGGAAAATTTTCGGGGCGTTTTTCCAGGCATTGGAAAAATCACGCTCGGGCTGGTCGGTAATGCCGGAATGGAGATGCCTCGACAAGCTCGGCATGATATCAAGGACAACAGCAGCCGGGATGTCGGCGAGATCGTGAAGGTGTGGAACGAGGTAGAGTCGTTGCCGAACGGTTCAGAAATCGTCGCCGCGAGGGTCCAAGAGAATGAACCCCGCGAGGAAGTCTACAATCTCCATCGGATCAAATCCGACATCGGCTCCAACAAGTAGCAGATGAAGGCTGGCGCCGATTTCCGTCGGCGAATAGTCCGGGCCGATCCCTGCGTCGAGGGTTGCGTCTGCGACGCTGGCCGTCACCCCGGTGTGCGTCTCGAGCCCGACGGGAATCGGGAGCCAGGGCCTCTGGCGGGGGCCTGGCAGTCCGGCATAGACCGAAGCGTAGCTGCCGACGTAAACGCTCAACGGCTCCGTCGCGCGAACTCCGGCCGCCAACCCGGGTCCGATGCGCAGACGTACGCGCACCATGTCGAAGAGGTCCAGCACTCGATTCGGAATGTAAAACAGCAGTTTGCGTCCAAGGCTGTGCTCATCCCGCGATACCCGTTCCGCCGCATGCGCCGGGGTGCCGGGTATGACGAAGAGCGCGGCAATCAGGATCAGTACAAAGCGTGTCGCTTTCATATTGTTTTCCTTCGGTCTTGTGTTTCGACGTTGAGCGTCGAATGTTTTTCCCGGAAACGCGGTTACACGGAGCGCACCGGACGTCCCTCAATGTATCCTCGATAGCCTTCCGGGCGGAGCTGAAACCGTGGTCCGTCGTCATCGGCCCACGCGAACCCGTAGGTTTCCGGCTTGCAGGATTTTATCACATCCCAGAGCGATGCGATTGCTTTCTCAAAGTCCTTGTCCTCGAACGGAGGACCTTGGAATACCATCATCTTGCACGCGGGCAGTTGAATGACGTCGAACCCTTCGGGCGCTTTCCCGTCGTAATTCAGCGCAACTTCAACGCCCTGAACGTACTCGGACGTTCCGGGCGCGCGGAGCTTGGGCGGAAGCCACATGCCCATCGGCTCCTGCAATGCGTTCGGGATGGCTGCGAGTTGATCCCAAACATCGCATCCCACTTCCTCACAATATTCGAAGTAGTGGGTGGCTTTTCGGCCACGCCTGATGATCGCCTTGCGTGCGGGCCTGTCGAGTACCTGAATGAAGACAACTTCGGGCTTTTTATTCTCCGTCATGAACGTTTCTCCTCTTTGCCTCCGCGTGTACCACTCCCGAAGCTGCGGAGGCATGAAAAGCTGGACGGGAGATTCTGTTCGTCGGAAGCGGGAGGGTGCCATGCCGAACTGCCGGGCGAAAGCCCGGGTGAATCCCTCGTGAGAATCAAAGACGAAGTCGAAGGCCACGTCCACGACCTTGCACGAGGGGTCCCGAAGCGCCTGCGCGGCGGCGGAGAGGCGGCGCAACCGGATGTACTCAAAGGGCGATTTTCCTGTGACTTCCTTGAAGGTCCGGGCTGCATGCCATTGTGAATAGCATGCCACGCGCGCAAGCGCCGCCATCGTGATCTTCTCGCCGAGGTGTGCTTCGATGTACGCCTGCATCCTCTCGACGGCTTTAATTCTCTCCCAGTGAGTCAGCACAGTTGCTCCTCTTTCCACTTCATGCCGCCGATCATAACGGAGGTCGCTTCGTGCTTCTTGACCGCGCTTGCGAATTTAGCTCGGGGTGAAAATAGAAGGGGAAAGCCTTTTCTCGTCACTCATCACTCGCACCAGCTCGTGGCAATAGAGGAATGCACTTTTGTTTGAGTAGGCCATCGAGATCACATTTCGAGATTGTCTTGGACGCTCATTTCCCCACCCGAAAATCGCTTCTAAGGCCAAAAAACACGGCCAAAATCTACATAACCATCTGACAGCCAATTGGTTGTCGCAGCTTAGCCTCTGATTGGTTCCCTGATTGACCGCCTCTTCGATTGATCAAGAATGAAGCCACTCAAGCGCTTCGCTACGCGAGCCGAATATCCTGACGTTGACACCACGGTTATGGGCCACGTCATCAAGAAGGGATATCGCCTCTACTGTAGGTTGCTCCTGTGAGACAATAAGCGCGATTTCTACACTACTTGGCAAGCGCTTTGCGAAATCATAGACTTTGAACAAGTCTGGACGGAACTTCTGCCGACGAGTATCCACCAGGACTTTCCTGATGTCAGTCTCTGCTATCAAGGTCTGCAATGACGCAAGCGAAGCCATGCCCTCCTCGTAGCTCACTTTATCATGGGAATCGACTTCGATGATTCCGAGCTCCTTGTTAAGCTTGATATGCTCCGGCATTTCTGCGGGTTCCTTTTCCTCAATTCACCCTTCACAAGTAAGATGTGACCTCTCCGTCAAATATTTGTCGAGTGATGCACTTCTTTAATCAGGTGTATGTTGTTTGACCTCCTGAAGCCCTGACGGCAGTAAAACCTGCGTGCCCTGTTGTTCTTCGGTGTTGTTTCAAGATGGATTCCCCTGAGGCCCGAAGTCCGTGCAAGTTGCTTCAAGAAGCCAGATCCGACGCCTCGGCTTCGCCACGCCGGCTTGATATAGAGCTCATCCAGACAGGCTATGTTGCCGCCATATTCGTTGCTCCAGAAATGGACCACGATGGCGTATCCGATGATTTCGCGACCAACATGAATGATCGTAATCGTACCCTTGTCCGGATGCCTTGAAAATTCGGCGATCGTGCGGCGGATTTTAAGCCGGGACATCCGATGCCCCGGCGGATCCTCCCGATACAACGCAAGCGCCATGCTTTCCAGTTCGGCGGTATCTTCGTCGCGAAAAATGCGAAATTCTGATAGTTCCCGCTGCACAATTCCTCTGTTCCGTGAGCAAACCTGAAGCGATAGGGCAACCGGGCCAATCAATCATTATCCCATCACCACGCTCCTACGAACAGCCCATGCTGTTTCCGCAGTTGTAGCAGCGGTAGCAGGCGCCGTTGCGGACGGTAATGGCGCCGCACTGGTCGCAGACGGGCGCGTCTTCCATGAAGTCCTTGAACTGGGCGTCTAGGACCTGGACGTTCACACCTTCCTTCGGGGCCGCCGCTTTCTTGGCGGGGGCTGGCTCGACCGCGACCGCGGCATGGCCGTTGTCCGGTTGCAGCGACTTCGCCGGCGCGGGTGCCTTGAACCCTTCGAGGAACGTGTGGCCCATCCATCGGAAGATGTAGTCCGTGAGCGATTTCGCGATCGGAATGTCAGGATTCTTTGTGAACCCGCTGGGCTCGAACCTCGAGTGCGCGAATTTTTCGCAGAGCGTCTTCACCGGTACGCCGTATTGAAGGCAAAGCGAGATGGCGGTGCCGAATGAGTCCATCAATCCGCCCACAGTGCTGCCTTCCTTCGCCATGGTGATGAACAGTTCGCCGGGGTTGCCGTCTTCATAGAGCCCCACGGTGAGATAGCCCTCGTGTCCCGCGATGTCGAATTTGTGCGTGATGGATTGCCTCGTGGTCGGCATGCGCCTGCGCAGGGGCCGCGCCTTGGAGCCGTTTCCGCCGGGCGCCGGTACTTCCGCCGCTTTCTCGTCGTCCTTCTTGCGGCCGGTGTTCACGGGCTGGCTTCGCTTGCAGCCATCGCGGTAAATCGCCAGCGCTTTGAGGCCCAGCTTCCAGCCTTCGATGTACGTCTGCATGATTTCATCGGCCGTCGCCTCGTGCGGCATATTCACCGTCTTGCTTATCGCGCCGGAGAGGAACGGCTGAACCGCCGCCATCATGCGGATGTGCGCCGAATACGGGATGTACCGCTTGCCGTTGCGCGGCTTGAAGGCGCAATCGAACACTTTCAGGTGCTCATCCTTGATGCCGGGCGCGGCTTCAATGGTGTCGTTTTCGTCAATATGATCAATCACGGCGTCAATCTGCGGTTGGGCATAGCCCATGCGGCGCAACGCCATCGGTACGGTGCGATTGACGATTTTCAGCATGCCGCCGCCCGCGAGCAGTTTGTACTTCACGAGCGCGATGTCCGGTTCGACGCCGGTTGTGTCGCAATCCATCATGAATCCGATCGTGCCGGTGGGCGCGAGCACAGTCACCTGCGAGTTGCGCAGGCCGAAGCGGTTGCCCAGCGAAACCGCCGCGTCGCCCGCGGTTTTCGCCGCCTTGAGGAGATAGTCCGGGCACGCCTGCGGAATCCTGTCGGCTGCCTCGCGATGCATGCGGAGTACTTCCAGCATCGTATCCCTGTTCTTCTCGAAACCTTCGAATGTCCCGCGCTGTTCGGCAATGCGGGCAGACTGCGCGTAGGCGCTGAAGTGCATCAGCCCCGTCACGGCGCCGGCCAGCGCGCGGCCTTCGTCGCTGTCGTACGGCATGCCGAGCGCCATGAGCAGGCAGCCGAGATTCGCATAGCCGAGGCCCAGCGGACGGAAGAGATGGCTGTTCAGCGCGATGCGATCCGTGGGGTAGCTGGAGTTGTCCACGAGGATTTCCTGCGCGGTGATATAAATCTCGACCGCGGACCGGAACCGCTCGACATCGAACGTGCCGTCCTCGCGCAGGAAACGCATCAGGTTCAGCGACGCGAGGTTGCACGCGCTGTCGTCGAGGAACATGTACTCGCTGCACGGATTGCTTGAATTGATCGGCGCGGTGGTTTTGCAGGTGTGCCAGCGCTGAATCGTATCTTCATATTGTACGCCCGGATCGCCGCACACCCACGTGCCTTCGGCGATCCACTTCATCAGGTCGCGCGCCTTGTACTTGGGGCCCGCGCGATTGGGGTCTGTGACCCAGTGCGTCGTCCACTCGCGGTCTTCGATCACCGCTCGCATGAAGTCGTCCGTAAGCCGCACGCTGAGATTTTCATTCTGGAAGCAAACCGATCCGTACGCTTCGCCGTTGAAGTCGCCGGCATAGCCCTGCTCGATCAAGGCCCATGCCTTCTTCTCCTCGCTGGACTTCGCCTCGATGAATTCCTTGATATCCGGATGCCAGCACTTGAGCGTGTTCATCTTTGCGGCGCGGCGCGTCTTGCCGCCCGATTTCACGACGCTGGCGATCGAATCGTACACCTTGAGGAAGGAAAGCGGACCGCTGGGGCGGCCGCCGCCGCTCAGCTTTTCGCGCGCGCTGCGCAGCGTGGAGAGGTCGGACCCGGTGCCGCTGCCGAACTTGAAGAGCATCGCTTCGCTGTGCGCGAGGCTCATGATGCCTTCCATCGTGTCTTCCACGGACTGGATGAAGCACGCGGAACACTGCGGGTGTTCGTACTGCGTCGCGGCACGGGCGATCGCATGTTTCTTCTGGTTCCAGTAGTAGGTCCCCGCGTTATTCCCCTTGCCGACGCCATATTGCTGGTAGAGTCCGCAGTTGAACCACACCGGGGAATTGAACGAGCCGTATTGATTCAGGCACAGGAAAACGAGCTCGTTATAGAACGTCTCGCCGTCCTCCGGCGTAGCGAAGTAGCCATCCTGGATGCCCCAGTCGGCAATCGTTCGGGCGACGCGGTGAATGAGTTGACGGAGCGAAAATTCGCGCTGCGAGGTGCCGATCTCGCCGTAAAAATATTTCGATGCGACAACATTCGTTGCCAGCATGGACCACGTCTTTGGAATCTCGACGTTCTCCTGCTCGAAGATTGTATTGCCCTTTTCGTCGCCGATAACGGCCTTGCGACGCTCCCACTCAACCTGGTCGAACGGGCTGACTCCGGGAGTGCTGAAAACCCGCCTGATTTTGAGTCCGCTTGGAGGTGGAGTCGCCCCGCGCGCAGCCGGGCGGGCGCGCGTTTCCTTTGCTCCTGTTTTCCTGGTTCGGGCGGATGATTTTCTGTCCCGGATATCCACAGTCTGCCGCGCGTCCAACATGCTGCTTCCTCCACTTCTACAAGTTCCTGCCCAAGCGTCTTTTAGGTCGTAAAAAGGTCTTCCAACACTACTACATATGGGTGAAACAACCCCGTTGGCCAGTAAATACCCCAACATATAGCGAAGCAAGAGAAAAACAACCGGATGCTTGCAATAGTTGTTTCTTCCTCAGCGTGAGGGGGTTCGACGAGTGCCGCGGCGATGTGTTTCCGGTCGCAGGGAGTGGCTCGAGCGAAAATCGAGGACGAGTGGCGCGCCTTCCAACCCGAAAGCTCTGCGCATCGCCTTCTGCAGATAGATTCGATATGCATCCGTAATGCGGCGCGGATCGTTGACAAACATCCGGAACCAGAGCGGCTGAACGCCCGTCTGCGCGCAGTAGTAAAACTTCAGGCGGTGCCCCTTGACCTCCGGCGGTTGCACGCGCTTGAACGCATCGTGGAGGGTGCGGTTGAGCAACCCGGTGGGCAGCATCGTGCTGACCTGTGCTGCGACGTGGTCAATGGCTTCGATGCTCCGGCGAATGTTGTAACCGCTGGTTGAAGAAGCAAACACGATGGGCGCGTAGTCCAGGAAGAACAATTCACGCCGGAGTGCTTTCTCGTATTCCTCTGCATCCGCGCCCTTGGCCATGTCCCACTTGTTCACGAGGATCACGCATCCCTTGCGCGATTCGAGAATCTTCGACGCGATTTTCTTGTCCTGCACGGTCGGCCCCTGGACGGCCTCGATCATGAGGCACACGATATCGGCACGCTCGATACTCTTCTCCGCGCGGAAGACGCTGAATCGTTCGACCGACTGATGAACCTTTCCGACCTTTCGCATGCCCGCAGTATCAATCATCACGTAGTTACGTACGGCATCGCCGTGACCGATCGAAAAGGGAACCTCGATGGAGTCGCGCGTGGTGCCGGCGACATCGGAAACGATCAGTCGCTCATTACCGAGCAGGCGGTTGATGTAGGACGACTTTCCAACGTTTGGACGGCCGACCACCGCCACTTTCAACGCCGGAAGGCGGGCGGCGGGCTCCGCAGGTGGCAGCGCTTCAATCACCGCTTCGATCAGCGCTTCTGCGCCGCGCTTATGCAGGGCGGAGACAGGGAACGCTTTAAACCCAAGAGCCTCATAATCAACGGCATGCGCGTCCTGGTCTGGACGGTCCGCCTTGTTTGCGGCGATAAAGACGGGGCGTCCGCTCGCGTGGAGCAGGCGCGCGACTTCTTCATCCATCGGAACGATGCCGCTGGTGAGATCGGTGACGAAGATGATGACGGCCGCATCGCCTATCGCAATGTCCACCTGGTCGCGCGTCCCTTGTTCGATGGAGTTCAGTGCGGCTGCGCCATCTTGCAACGCGATACCGCCGGTATCAATCAATTCGAAACGATGATCGCCCCAGGTGACTTCGTGCGAAACGCGATCGCGCGTGACGCCGCTTTCTTCGTGAACGATTGCAATGCGGCGGCGCGCGAGACGGTTGAACAGGGCGGACTTGCCGACATTGGGGCGTCCGACGATGGCGACGACACGTTGGGAAGGAATGGGTTTCATATAAAGTGATCAGTTGTGATGTGGGATATGCGCGTGTGGAGAGTGTTCGATCTGGCGCAGTCCATCAATCAGGTAGAGCACGCCCGAGAGAAAGGTGAAAATGGAAGCGGCGATAACGACTTTGTAAAACCAGAAGCTGCTGTATCCGGTGAGGACCCAGATGACGCACGCCATCTGGAGTGCGGTCGCGATCTTGCCGACGATACGGGGCTGGACTTCGACCCGGCCCGCCATCGCATCCACGATGAAGGCTCCGAGGATCAGGATGACGTCGCGGCTGATGACGAGCAACGTAAACCAGATGGGAAAATGCGGAGCCATAACGGGATACTTCAGGCGCGTGAGCAGGATGATGGCGGAGAGCAACAGCGACTTGTCGGCGATCGGATCGAGAATCCGGCCCAGGCGCGTGACCTCGTTACGGGCTCGTGCAAAGTATCCGTCGAGCGCGTCTGAAAGCGCGGCTGCCGTAAACACAAGCAGCGCGCCGAAGCGATAGATTTCGTTCGAGTCGTTGTGCGATACGCTCTTCGCGTAATAAAGGAGCAGAAGAATGAAAACAGGCACGGCGCAGATACGAACAATCGTGATCTTGTTCGCCAGCGTGAATATCGTTTTGCCTGTTTGCGGATTCATTGTCGCCGTTCCCCAAGTCCAGCCGGCCGCAACCATATAGCAGCCGCAGTGGAGATACAATACTCTTGGCCCATGCATTTCGTCCGGTGCTCCGGAAAAATGGAGCGACTGCGTGCCGGATTATGAAGTGATTGAATCGCTGGGGGTGAGTTGCATTTGCCTGCAGAAAACATCATGATATCACCCATTATTTAGTGTGAATCTGAAGTGATATTGTTGCGGGGAGGAGCGTATCCAGGTGTTCAGGAAAGAAGATGCGAGATGAAACAAGCAAACATGCATGTGATGATCCGGCGACTGCTACGCAAGCTCGGTATAGATTTTTCCTATGCCATCGTCGGGAAGAGTCTGTACGGAGCGATCCAGACCGAGGCGAATTACTCCCCGTGGAATGCGGACGCAGCGTTTCTCGAATGCTACAGAAGGATTCAGAACTACACGATGGTGGATCGGTTCCGCCTGTGGGAACTGTGGGATAGCGTACGGCAGCTGACCCGCGTCAAGGGCGATATTCTCGAGGTCGGCACATGGCGTGGCGGATCGGGCGTATTGATGGGTGTCGCTGCGCGGCTCAGCGGGCATACCGAGCCGGTTTGGCTGTGTGACACGTTTACGGGAATTCCGCGCTCATCCGAAAGGGATCCGAATTACAAGGGTGGTGAACATTCTGATTGTTCAGCCGACAATGTGCGCAAACTGGCGAAAACGATGAACACCTCCGTGAGTCTGCTGGAGGGAATATATCCCGATGTTACCGGTGAAAAAGGCCCGCAAGTCATCAAGCTGGCCCACATTGATGTAGATGTTTACGAGTCGGTAAAGAAGGTTTTTGAATACATCTGGCCTCGCATGGTGCCGGGAGGGATGGTGCTGTTTGACGATTACGGATTTATGGGAGCTGATGGGGTGCGGCAGTACGTGGACGAAACCATCAAGTTCAACGCTGCAACGGTCGTCTATAACCTGAACGGCCACGCGGTGCTGGTTAAAACGCAGGCGGAGTAGATGCATTGCTTTCAACGGAATGCATGCGGGCAGGCGGCTGCCTGGAAAAGCAAGGCCGGGTAATAAAAGAGAAACTCCCTGGCGAATGAACGAGTGCGTGGCCTCACGTAAACATCACCTTGGCGATATAGGGCAGTTCACGGTAGTGGCTGTCGTAGTCGAGGCCGTAGCCGACGACGAAATAGTCTTCGACCTTGAAACCCACGAAGTCCGCCTCGCAGGCGACGACCCGGCGGCTGGGCTTGTCGAGCAATGCACAGGAGCGCACCGATCGCGCACCTTTGTCCAGCAGGTGCTTTGTCGCGAAACTCAGCGTGCGGCCGGTATCGAGAATGTCGTCCACGAGAATAACCGTGGCGTCGGAAATATCCATCGAGATGTCCTTGGCGACGTGCACGGCGCCGCTTGATTCCGTGCCGGAGTAGTAGCTTTCAAGCGTGACAAAGTCTATGCGGGGGTGCACGTCGTGCTGGTAGAGGTCCCGGACGAGATCGGCGAGGAACATGAAGCTGCCGCGGAGGATGCCGATCATGACAAAATTATCGGTGCGGCAGGCGGAGGCCATTTCATCCACCAGTTCGTTCACGCGGCGTTCGATCTGGTCGGCTGTGAAAAGCACGTCGCGGATATGATGCGGCCGCATGCGAGAATTCCTCCGGTTATTCCTCGGCAACGGATCCACTGTAGCAGCACCCTGGCTTGCGGCCAAGAGCGAAGGCGGTGAACATTCTTGCTTTGGGCGTCCGGCAGTAGTAAACAGGACGAATCATCTATTTCGAAGGTGTCTCTATGACAATAAGATCGCTCGGCATTGTTCTTCTCGTGTTCGTGCTGATGGGAATTGCGGCGCTCTTTCTCGCCGGTTGCGAGTTGAGCAACGCAGGCAGTGTCACCCGGGAGGTCGGCGTGGATTTCTCCGGTGTGTATGACAGCATTGATGGCGAAGGAAATCCACCGTTTGTGGCTCCGCCGAACAGCGGCGGCCTGGTGAGCAGTCTCAATCTCAGGCAATCCGGCGATCAGCTTCAGGCCATTGACAACTACAGCATCGTGTTCAAGGGCACGATCGGGGCGGTTCGTCTCGATGGCGGCACAGCTTACGCGTCGTTCACGCTGGAAGGAAACACGACCGCGGGGCAGCCCGTAACGATTTCGGGAAACCTGGAAGGTCAGGGCACGACCGCACAAATGAGCGGCACCTGGATCGAGCCGGACCGGTATTGCACACTGCGTGGCGATGCAATCATCAACCAGATTGCCACCAACAAACCCGATACGAATGTGACCGACAAGGTCGCGACGCCCGCTATCTCGCCAAATGGCGGCAACTTCACCAATTCTGTCACCGTGACGATAACCACGGGCACTGCGGGCGCGACGATCCGTTTCACGATCAACAATACGGATCCGTCTTCAGGCACAGTGTACACGTCGCCGATCGTCCTGCTCTCCAGCGGCACGGTCCGAGCCATTGCCACAAAAGATGGTTTGCAGAACAGCGAGATCGCGCAGGCGGTGTTTACCAAGCTCTGAACTGAACCGCCTATTCCATCGGAGGGAGCACGCCTTCGGAAACGAGCTGGGCGTCCATTTCGGGGGTGAGCGGAATGGGCAGGGGCGGCAGGCCCTGGCGAATGACTTCCATCTGGTAATCTCTGAGGTGACGTTCCAGTTCCTCGCCTTTGTACTTGGGCTCCGGTGGCGGTTCCTGCGCGCGTTGCTGTTGCGCCTGCATGCGGGCGGCTCGGCGTTCGGCATACGACATTCGTTGTGACTGCGGGGCGGCCAATCGGGCCTGCTGTTCCGCGGCAGTCAGGGGCTGGATTTCGCCCGACTGCAGTTTGATGACGGCCATCTCGCTGCCTTTGCGCACCACAGCCTCTTCATCTTCGTAGGAAGCGGATACCAGCTCGATTCCCTCCTCGGTTTGCCCAACGGTCAGAAAAAAGTTCTGGTTATTTTGCTGGTTGATCAGACCGATACGGATTTCGCCATCCTCGGTCTCCAGCAGCGCGCTCATGCGAAGGTGCCGCGCAAAAGATTCGCTGGGCAGCAACGGTCGCGGGGTGGAGTCCGGGGGAGGCGGTTCGCCGAAAGGCTTGCGGTCGAGAATGACCTGGTAGCGCGTGAAGTCGGCCATCCCCTGCACCGCGAAAAGCGTCGCGAAAAGAAGGATCGCTGCCGCACGATGAACAATGTTTTTCATATTCCTCTCAACCGTCTTTCCCGTTATGCTCTCCATCAATAAGGGTACTCCGCTGGTGCGGCAGGTCAAGCCGGCAGAAGGAACCGCAAGTGTGGGAGACGCCGTGCCCGCCGCTGATAAGCGGCGCTTTTGCCGGGAAAGAACGTGATGAGCATGGAATCAACGCAGATCACCAGTCTTCAGAATCCCCGCATTAAAAATGTGGTGAAATTGAACAAGCGATCGGTTCGCGATGAGCAGGGGGTGCTGCTGGTGGAGGGCTACCGGGAACTCCGGCGCGCGCTGGAGAATGGCTGGAAGCCGGTGGAGTTGTTTTATTGCCGCGATCTTTTTCTCGGCGGCAACGAAAATGCGCTGATCGAGCAAGGCCGGGCGGCCGGCGCTGAGATATACGATTGCTCGGAGCCGGTGTTGCGCAAGATTTCGTATCGCGACCGGCCCGAAGGCCTTGTGGCGGTCGGCCCGCAGGTTCGCCACAAGCTGGGCGACATTGTTTTTCGCGCCGTGCCGTTTGTCGTCGTGGCTGAATCCATCGAGAAGCCCGGCAACCTCGGTACCATCCTCCGCTCCGCCGATGCCGCGGGAGTGGACGCGTTGATCGTCTGCGACCGCTGCACGGACATCAGCAATCCGAATGTCGTTCGCGCAAGCATAGGAACCTTGTTTTCCGTGAAAGTGGTGGAGGCCTCCACGGAGGAAGCGATGGCGTGGCTTCGCGAGCGGAAGATACGGACGGTGGCCGCGTCGCCGCATGCGGAACAAATGTACACGGACGCCGACTTCACCACCGGCGTGGCGGTGGTCGTGGGGTCCGAGCAATACGGGCTGAGCAGCCGGTGGATGACCGAGGCGGATGTGAAGGTCCGGATTCCAATGCTTGGACAAGCGGATTCGTTGAACGTGGCGTCCGCCACAACCATTCTTCTATACGAGGTTGTCCGGCAGCGCTCGTGAGCCGGGCGCTTCAGCGGCGCGGGGTTGTGATCTCGTCCTCGAACTCCACGGGACCGATGAAGGGACCCAGGTCTATGGACGCTTTGATTTTGTAAGTGGTGCCCGGCTGCGTGCGCTTCAATTCGGATATAATCCCGTATTGCGCCGAAAAGGAGGCGGCGTCGAGTCGGACCGATTCGCGCTGCACGGCGTTGCCGTCTTCATCAGTAACGGAGATGGCGACGCGGCTGTCCATGCCGTCGCGCGGCGCCATTTTCATGTTCGACATGTTCAAATTGCCTGCAAGCTTCGAAGCATCTTCCGCTGAGTCCAGCGCGAGCCAGAGCATCGGCATGTCGAGAACACCTTTCACGGGGATCAGGCCCGGCCCGTGAATCAGGTCGGTGAAGCGCTGGTTCAGGGTGAAGCGACTCCGGGTCTTGTCGCGCAGCAGCTCGACCGAAATGGTCATTCCCATCTCGTTGGTTGCGAGACCGGATGTTTCCGAATCGAATTCCATGTTCGCGGTAATGTTGCCGAACGATGTCGAAACTTTTAACTTGCGATAGTTCACATAACGCGCCGAGCCTGAGCCGCGTTTGAAGCCGGTGATCCGTTGCGTAGTGTTGAATTCCCCGGCGGCGGGGCTGTACGCAAAAAGAACATCGCTTAATTCGGAAGGACCCTTGGTGTCGAAAGCAAGGTAAAGAACCTCGTCGCGCCCGGGGCCGTATTGAAAACCGATGTAGGATGCGTGTGGAGCCGACCGCAACTCGGCGTCCGGGAACGCGGTTGAATGGATCGGCGTCACGTGCTGGTATTCGAACTGATCGAAGAGAAGGGCTGTGTCTTCTTCCGGTGCTGCAGTCTCTTGGGTGGGCGTTTCCGGTTTTTGCGTGGCCGAGGCTTTGGGCAGCTCGAGAACCACCTGCGGATCCGGTGCGTTCGTTCGCATGTGTGGGGGCAAGCCGCGAAGGATGACATCGTAGTTGGCCCGGAACTCGGGTTGATACCTGTACCGCGTGGCCGGGGAGAGCGTTTCCCATGAATAGGTTTGGGTGCGCAGGGGGGTTTTCACTTCAAGGCCGTCTTTGCCGCTGCCGACTACTTCACCCTTGATAACAATGCCGTTGGCCAGGCGAATTTCCTGTCCGGACGAGAACGAAGAAGCGGCCAGAACGAAGACCGCAATCAACGCCCATCTGTGGAGCTTGACTTGCATGAATGCCCCTGCAAAGCGGAGCCCATCTTAGCGGGGAGGGATACCTTTTGACAACTCTTGATGTTGGACAGGTCGCAACGCGAGGCTTTGGGTTGGAAATGACCCATGCCCAACATGGCCGTGCCATGAAGTGAGCCGAGCAACGCGAGGCTCTACTTCATGGCGCACCCGACAGGACTCGAACCTGTAACCTTCTGATCCGAAGTCAGAAGCTCTGTCCAATTGAGCTACGGGTGCCCAGAGAGGGGATACTAAAGCATAACACCTCCTCTCTTTTCAACGGTTTCGTGTACACCGTATCTCGTATCCATTACGCAGCCGTGCGGGAGAGGGTAAACTCGCCGGGACCAATATGGGCAGAAACCGAATCATCACACTTTTGTGCGTGGCATTTGCCTCGGCCGGGTTCACCCCTTTTGCCGACGCCGGTTGGGTGGAGTCGCGCGGCGACCGGACCATCATTCACGTGAAGGTTTTTGACCTGCCCGATCGCAGCCGGACCGATACACCGACCCGCGCCGACGCAGCCACCGTGCGCGCCTTCGTTGAGCGGTTCCCCGACATTTTTGCCGAGCGATACCGCGCACGTTACAAGGCCGAGCCCGAGAAATACGGCGTCCATAATTGGGATGATGTCGAGATCGAGCTGCACCCGTTCACCGGAATTACGATTCAGAACCTGAGCATGGACGCGCGTCCGCTCATGGCCATCGCGGGCGGGGTTTCGCCGGATGTGTTGTACGTCAATTTCAGGCAATCCGATACGTATATTCAACAGGGCTTTCTTTATCCGCTCGACAGGCCGGAAGACGGATATCTTTCGGCCATGACGCCGGAAGAGATTGAATTCCGCATTCACCCGAAAATCTGGCCGGTGATCCGCCGCAAGGGTCCGCAAGCGCGCGAGCAGGTCTGGGCCATGCCATACGGCGGCGCGCTCGGCAAGGTGGTGATCTACCGAAAAGACCTCTTCGATGCGGCCGGTGTTCCTTATCCGCATAACAACTGGACGTGGGATGAATTCCTGGATGCCTGTCGCCGAATTACCGATCCCGCGCGGGGCATCTATGGGCTCGGCATGGGGCGGGGCCTGCACGAATCGTGGTACTGGGTCACCTTCCTCTGGTCGGCCGGAGGTGATGTGCTGGACTACGACGAGGAGCGGGACGAGTGGCGCGCGGTATTCGACACGCCCGAAGCGGCTGTCGCGTTGGATTTCTACACGCGGCTGAGCGCCGAGCCTTGGACCGATGCGCAGGGGAAGCGGCGCTACGGATATGCCTATAAGGAGACGGACAAGAATCACAAGTGGGAGCGCGGTGAAATCGGAATGGTTTTCGAGTACGTGGACGAAAAGCTGTTTGCGACAATCAACCCGGACGTGACGGGAATGGTGCCGGTTCCGCGCGGACCCGGAGGAGGGCGTGGCGCGGAATTGAACAGCCGGATGATGGGGCTCTTCGCCGGCATTGAGCATCCCGCTGTTCGCGATGCGGCCTGGGAGTACATGCGGTTTTTTGACAGCGAAGAGGCCGTGGCGATCAAGACGCGTGTGATGGTCGAGGGCGGGCTGGGTCGGTTTGTGAATCCGCGCTACCTGGAGATGTTCGGCTATCCGGAATTGATCCGCTTTGCGCCGCGCGGCTGGAAAGAGTGTTTCGATATCGCGATCGAGACGGGGCGCCCCGAGCCGTACGGGCGGAACTGCCAACTGGTTTACAACCTGATGACCCGCCCGTTGCAGGTGGCGGAAGATCTTGCTCTTCGCGGGGCGCTGCCGCCGGATTCGAATGCGAGGCTGGCTGTCATGAAGGGATTGCTTGATGATGCGGTTGAGCTGACAAACCGTAAGATGATCGGTATCCTCACGCCGCGCGAGCGGTTACTGCGCCGCGTTTCGGCCCTGGTCGTTCTGCTCTGTATCGTGGGAGCTTTCGCGCTGGCGCTGAAGCGGGTTCTGCGGGCCTTTGCCCCACCCGAGTCAACCCTTGTTGAAGAACCGGATCGTCGCAGATTCCGCAAATATGCCTATGCATGGCTCCTTCTCCTGCCCGCGCTTTTAACGATCCTGGTCTGGAAATATCTGCCGATCCTCCAGGGTTCCGTTATCGCGTTCATGGACTACCGCATTATGGGCGGTTCGACGTTCGTATGGCTCGACAATTTCGGCGCCGTGCTTTGGGATGGCGAGTGGTGGCAGACGGTCTGGAATTCTTTGCGCTACACCCTGTTGGTGCTCGCGTTGACGTTCATCCCGCCCGTCCTGCTCGCCATTCTTCTGCAGGAAGTGCCGCGCGGCAAGGTGTTGTTCCGCGTGATCTTCTATCTGCCCGCGGTAATGACCGGTCTCGTGGTGATGCTGCTTTGGAAGTCGTTTTACGATCCCACCGAGGCGGGCGTGTTAAACGCGCTTGTGTTGCGGATTCCAGCGGGTGGTTTCCTGTTGGCCGGGCTCGCGCTCTTTCTGTTGGCGGCATCGTTTGCCCGGCGCCTGATGTATCACCATCTGCGCCCGATGGCCCTGCTCGCGTTCGGTGTCGGCGCGGCGCTGTTCTACACGTGCTACAAGGTCGCCCGGCCCATCCTGCACATGGCGGGCGTGCCGCTGTTCGAACGCCTGCTGATGACCCTGCCGGAGCCTTATCGCTGGCTTCAGAATCCGGATACCGCGATGTTCGCCTGTGTGCTGCCGATGGTGTGGGCGGGCGTGGGTCCAGGCTGTCTTATCTATCTTGCCGCGCTGAAAGGTATCCCCGACGAATTGTATGAGGCGGCGGACATGGATGGCGCGACGTTCACGGACAAGATTCTGTTTGTCGTGTTCCCGATGCTGAAGATACTGCTCATCATTAATTTCGTCGGCGTGTTCATCGGGTCGTGGCTGCATGCCAGCGGAAACATTCTTGCCATGACCGGCGGCGCCTCGAACACGGAAGTGGCCGACCTCCACATCTTCTACCAGGCTTTCATGTTCCTGCGTTTCGGCCCGGCAACGGCGATGGCATGGATCCTCGGGCTCATGCTCATCGGTTTTACCGTTTATCAATTGCAGATCCTTTCGAAGATCGAGTTCCGAACGACGGAAGAAAAGAAATGAAGGCAGCCCATTCTCAGGTTTCAGGTTTCGAGTTTCAGGTTTTCTGATCATGCCCATCATCTCACAGATCGGAAGAAAGCATCCGGGAGTCCGGGTCCTGGTTGGGCTCATCTACACCGTACTCATCGCCGGGGCGGCCACGATGATCTATCCCTTTCTGCTGATGGCATCCGGCAGTATGAAGAGCGCGGTGGATTCGCGGACGCTCGACGTGGTGCCCGCCTTCCTTCGCGACGACACGATTCTTTATCGCAAGCACATCGAAGGGCTTTTCAACGAATCGCTCGACGCGTTGCGCAGCGCGCACGATATCGAGACGATTTCTTTCGAAACGATGGAGCCGCCGCCGGCGGTGAACATGCCCTGGGTGGACGAATGGCGCCACTTCCTGTCTTCGGCGTCGCTTCCGTCCTACGCTCGGGCCTGCGGGTATATCGCAACGCCCGTTTCGCGGACGGTTCCCTCCGGCCTGCGAGGCTTCCGCCGGTTTGCCATGGCAAGGACCGGACGGAGCATCGGCGAGGCGAACCGGGTGTGGGGCACGGAATTCGTGAGCTGGAACGCGGTTTTTATCCTGCCGGAAAATTACCTTCAACGTGTTCGCATGCCGCCGACGGGCGCCTTCGGCCGCGCGCTCGACGAGTTCAAGGCGGAGCAGCCGGGAGGTGATCTTTACTGCCTGCTGCCGGAAGCTTTTTATCGCCGCCAGTACCTGCGGGCTCTTTATTCGCGGGACATCGCCGAATACAACCGTGCGCACGGAACAATGCATGCGGATTATAGCGAGGTATTGCTGCCGCAACGCGTTCCCCGGGAGCCGGGCTTGGAGCGTGATGATTGGGAGCGTTTCGTGCGGCACACGCTCAATGCGTTATGGATACGGGTGGATGCGGCGGCGTCCGGCGATTACCGGCGTTTTCTGCAGGCGAAATATGGAAGCATCGGCGTGCTGAATCTGCGCTACGGATCGGAATTCCCTTCGTTTGCCGATATACCCCTGATCGAGGAAGCGCCTTTCGACGGGCTTGCGCTGAGCGACTGGATCTCGTGGATTGAAGGCTGGCGCGATCCGCAAACCGGCGTGGAGCATCGCGTGCCTGCCGAGCACCTTCGGGTACACGGCGTCGAGACCCTCTTCCGCGAGCACCTGGCGCGGGAATATGGCGGCATCGAGGCTGTGAACGACCGGTTCGAAACGGCCTTTGCGTCATGGGATCGTGTCATGCCGCCGCAGCGCGAAGCGCATTATGCCGATTTTCTCGCGCGGCGCGCCGCCTTGCGGCGGGAGTTCGCAACGCGCAATTTCCGCACGGTGACGGATTATATTGTTGTGCATGGCCGCGGCGTACTGAACACAGCCATTTACTGCTCGCTCTCGGTGCTGTTCGCCCTGCTTGTGAATCCTCTGGCGGCCTACGCGTTGAGCCGCTACCGCA